>TARA_R110000764_G_scaffold12178_5_pt1 | contig 16949 bp, 11 predicted proteins | sample TARA_R110000764 | Tara Oceans TARA_R110000764 (sample SAMEA4398111) | marine metagenome | biome: Polar Biome; feature: [SRF] surface water layer (ENVO:00010504); material: water (ENVO:00002006), including particulate matter (ENVO:01000060) such as... | depth 5 m | reverse complement strand
GCTGTAACAAACTCCACCTCTATATCAAAGTAGTATGTACCTGCTGCCAGATTGGGTACAGTGACACTCCGCTCAATAAAGCCTTGAGCATTTACAGCTCCTGCAAAATTAGTAAGTACTACACTATGGTCTGCCTCAATTAAACCATCAGACACAACATTATCTAAATCCGCTGTTACAATGTACTGATCGTCACTTGGAGTACCTGAAGTTACTCTTTGAATAGTGTTCGAAGAAAAGTTATCCAATCGTACAGTAGGGCTAGTATCAGTAGGGCTAGTTCTTTGTAATAATCGAGCTTTTACAGTATTCGGAATAACGTCCAAAATAGCTTGAGTCAAGTCAGGAGTGGCAGTAGTATTTACAGTACTTCCTGTTCCGGAAGCTACTCGTGTAATTTCAAAGTACTCCCACGTCCCTTCAAAGCTTGTATGTCTAACGACGGTGCCTTTTGTATAAGTATAACCATCCTCAGGAGTAATCTGGTTAACAGTCGTAGCCGTAGTATCTAAAAGAACCTCATTCCACATCCACTCATGGAAATAAGTATTAACATTATTGATAGGTCTTTTTCTAACATTATATCTTGGGCTAGTCTGTTTAGCATAGTAAGTCTCATCTAATTCTCCACCAGCTTTAAATAACTGATCACCGGTCGTAGGAGCACCAACTCTGAAGCTAAACTCTTGTGCGTTTACAACTTTGAAGTATAATACAATAGTTGCTGAGTTGTCTAACTGCGTTACACTCGCCCAAGCACTTCCGTCTACCTTAGTAGCACCAGTTACATTTCTTATATTCTTGCTATAGTTGACGTTTAGTGTAACTCGTACGATTTCGCCCGCTTTTAAAGCTCTTGCTAAAGCTACAGAAGCACCATTTCGTATTACGGTTAGATCAGCATTTGTTAGTCTTTGGTGGTAACTACCCCCACTTACTGTAAGATTTACTGCGGTCTCTGGAGTCTGTCCGCCAAAGTACTCTTCACTTAAATACTTACTAAAGTTAGAAACCGGTATCGCAGTTTTTAACGTAACATCTGCAGCATCTGTAAGTACCACTTCTTGGTAAGTGCTGGCATTCGAAGAGTCAAGATCCGCAGAGAGAGTTTTTGTTATATTATAAACACGCGAGCTCGTTGCGTTTGCAATCTGTGAGAAGGCCGTTTCAGTAAAGCCAACTTGAGAGTCAAAGTATACTACACCATTTGGGTCGGTTAGTTGTATATTCTGTGCTCTAACAAGTCCTTCTTTTGTAACGCTGAAGGGAGCCTGTGCAGGGCTTTCCGAACCTGCATATATCCTATAAGTGTTATTCGCGCCGTCTAATGCTGCGTAAGTATTATCAACAATAACATTACTTTCTTTGGTATAGACAGCTATCTTTGTACCTGCATTTATGTTACCGCCGGTTATAGTATTTTGCGCTATTTCCATATCAGTAATAGTGCCGTCTTCTATATTAGCAGCAACAATTGTTTGATCAGCTACTTCTGTATTAGTTATACTCTGAGCTAGTAAAGTTTCTGCGCCTGAATTCTGGCTGGCCTTTACCGTGACTAAAGGGTCTACAAAATAACCATCGGAGGTACGGTACACTCTTGCTATAATAGTATCATTGGTATAATCTACGAATATATTCGAAGTTTTAAAAGTTTGAGCAGTGTACGCAGTAGAGACAGCTCTATCTATAAACATCTCAGTATCATTTTTAATATACGAGACTCTAAAGAGCTCTGAAGTAATATTAGTTCCAGCAGGGTTTAGACCTGTTGCAGGTTTAAATACCTCGCCCACTTTACATTCTGTAGTAAAGCTAGTACCGACTCCTACAATTTTAGTTTGATAAGCTGCTTTACTTATAGTACCTGTTAAATTTGCTGTTAAGCCGGTAGTATCGTTTCCAGTACCTGCATTGAACCAATAAGGTCTATCGTAGGATGTATTATTATACTTCATTAGTACTAAAGGATCAGGAGTGCTTAAGGCAGCGCCGCTGGAGTCTAACATAATGTAGGCATGTTCTGATATGAAAGCACCAGGAGCACTTTGAGCTACCTGTGCAATAACAGGCAAGTCTGTACAAGTCTGCTTGTAGGTAGAGGACAGACCGATAGTATTTGTAAATACTGCGGCGTTAGGGTGTGTTGGCTCAACTGTATAATTAAATCCGTTATTCTCTGTTCCTAATCTAAATACGCCCGTGTCGCTGATAGACAAGGCTACATTACTAGAGCCTCCAAAAGGGACTCCTTCGGGCATGCGAGTAGTCTTTGCAGAGAAACGATCAAGTATAGTTACCTTAGTTAATGCAACTCTTGACCTATTATCTAAAATATTGAGAGTTCGCACTCCTAAAGTATGACTTCCATCCGGTATACCGCTAAAGTCTAAAGAAGTTACATCCTTACCTACGCGTATAGGGCTCCTGTGTCCCGGAATGTTGTGGGCAATCTCATATCCGGCTAAATATTCATACGTACCTCTACCAACTTCAGTACCTCCTCCAATAAAGCTCGGAGAAGTCCATTTAAGTTGAAACTCCTCTCCTTCTAGAAAGGAATTAGTGCTCAACAGAGCGTGCGGATCTATAGGCGGCGGAACTATTGAATCGGGGGTTATAGAAGGCAGTACGTTTTCTTCAAGATAAAGGTTAAACTCTTTATCCACTGCGTCAAACTTCTCATTGTAGTGAATTACAGCAGAAATATCATACTTATTATCATCACTTTGAGAAATAGATAGTATTTTATACTGTTTTGCAGAGCCCAAAACTGTAGCGCCATTGATAGTTTCTTTTAACATCCAGACAGTAGCAGCATCAGGAGTAGCATTGAAAGCTGTTCCGACCGTCAGAGAGCTCGTAGTGCCTGCAGAAGTAGAGACTTCTCGGGTCTCTACGCGCGTGTAGTCAGACCAAGTTACTTGAATAGGTACGCCACTATCATCAACTAGGTTATTTGCTGTTTCTTCTGTAGTCAGAGAGGGGACTAAGTCGCCCTTGTTATAAACAACTGAGTTAATTGTGAAGGAGCCTTCCGAAGTAATAAACGCACCTGGCTCTACTATGAGCACACTTAAGTCATAAACTGAATTAGCTGCAAGAAGAACAGGGGCATCTATAGGTATAACAGTTGTGCTTCTAGTCCCTGTGGAAGGTATGCGCCCACTATATCTTACTGCGAAGCGATCAGCATCTTGTATATTTACTATATCTCCAGGAGCTATGAAGGCGGCGTTTATTGACGTAGAGAAAGAGACAATCTCTGTTTGGTTAATTGCTGTCCAAAGTTTCCATCTACCGTACCGAATAGCCTGCCCCTCGCTCGTAGCACCAAAGGCCACTGCGTCAGAAGTTATAATCTTGCCGGTCTCTATTATGTTGTTTCTATCTTCAATGAGGATAGGTACTAAGTTATAGTTATTCTCAGGGTTGTTCCAGTTAACATAAATTTGGTTTGCTCGCGTCTTGCTACCAGTACCTTCATAGTTGAAAGATCCATCTAAAACATTACCTTTTGTAAAATTGTAAATCGGCTCTTTAGGTTGATCAGTAACTGCAAAAACCTTACCGTCAAGCCAATATACCATGCTTCTAAAGATAGTTGCAAAATCTTTTATTACTTTATAGGCGTCTGTAGACTTTGTAAGATATACGTTTGCAGTAAATCTAGGCTCAAGACCTCCCTTACCATCATCAACAAGCTCGTCGCAGTATCTAGCTATTCTATATAAAGCGAACTTGTCTATTTGACCAGCGTCGAGGAACGCTCCTAGGCCATACCTATTATTTGATATGACATCATAGAAAACCCACGCAGGGTTATTAGTATAAATCTTAGTAGGTCTAAAAGCACCATTCCAAGCCTGGTAGCTCGATTCTATTAAGGCACTATCGCTTGTATTACGTGTATAGCTAGCAACACCGGTAGAGCTTTCTTCGCGGGTTACATAGTTACTAGGCACCTGTACCAATAAGCCTCTAAGATGGTAAGTACGTTTGGGCATACTGTTAAACTGCTTGGAACTAAAATTAACGTTAGCATAAGAAGTATAAGGGTGATTAAGTTGCTCCTTTATTATGCTTGTAACACTGCTGATAGTAGCCTCGGAAGCCGTGTTGAGACCCCCAGATCTGTCACCCTGTCTATCATAGTTATCTCCAGTATGAGAAGTTCTCCTGGAGATAGTAACCTTGAAGTTGCTATAAGGCTTGAAAGGGCTTAAGTCTATAATAGTTTGGAAACTAGTAGCGTCCTTTGACTCTCCACCGTGTCTTAGATAGTCATAAAGTATAAGGTCTTCCGTCCAAGCAGTAGGCGCGTCTAGAGTTTGAAAAGCTATAGTAACCTTATAGAACACATAATTAGAGCCTGTACCTTTGCCATCCTTTCTGCTTGAATATATACCATTTCCGTAACTATAAATAACACGTACTTCGTCAGCTTCTTGCGCCTGTTCTGCGGTAAGCTTAAAGCCAGAAGTATTAGAGGTGGCTACTAACTCTGTTTTGTCTACGCCTTCGCTATCAAACTCTACGGACTGTTCCAAAGCTGGAACGCCTGTGGGAGTGTGGCTTATTGAAGTAGACCCAAGGCCTCCTTGACCTGCCATCGGGGACTGCAGTAAGGTACCAGCACGGAACTGGGCATTGAAACCTCCGAAGGTGCTAGTACTTTTAAGATGAGGTTCTAGAGCATCTAAGTCTCTTACGCTACTATCAATAGTACCTGTTAGGTCATAAGAGTAGTCTCCTGTTGCGCCTGGCCAGTCCTCGCCCAAAACTATTAGTGGAGTAGACAAGGCGCCTGCTATCGTAAGAGCAACAACTCGGTCTACTTCGAGCGTATAAGTTCCATCTTCTATTTCGGTAGAACCGGCACCGTTTGTTCTAAAGCCAGCATTCTCGCCATCAGTTCTCTCGTATAGAAAACCCTCGATAGGTAGCCCATCATTAGAGGGGCCATATAAGCGAGCAGGAGAGTACAAAAACTCAGAACTGTCTGCAAAACGGGGGCTAACGGAGGTAGCTCCAGTAACCATACCCGCTAGAAAAAACCCAGAAGTTGAAGTAGTGAGACGGTTTAATCTAGCTGTGCGAAAGGCATTTGGACTTGCTTGTGTTAAAGTTACAGTAGTGCTTCCCCAACCTTTTCGGACAATAAGCTGTTTGATAAGCCCTTCTTCGTTCATGGGATAGAAGGGGCCTGTAGTAGTTACAGCAGTGTCGCCATTAGTCAAGGTTACAGTATTAGGCGTTCTTGACATGGACTGGGCAGCGTCTCCAATCTCTTGAGCTCTATCATCATTAAGGTATATAGAAGCTGCACCGTCAACAAGACCATAAACAGGGCCTTCAGATAGTACATCTGTTATAGAAATGGATTGGCTTTGGCGGCCAAAGCCTCCATCTGTAAACGCGTCGCTAAACCCGTCTGAGGTTTTAAGAGGTATTACACTCTGTTGAAATCTTTTATCACTCATTTGTTCTCTGCTCCTTAAGCTGATCCAACGTGGGTAAACAATACGTCGTCGGTTCCGTTTTCAAATACTGTACTCATCAAATCACCGGCTACGGTGGGAATGCTAACATTGTAAGTTGGGTCTCCAACCCTGATGTCTACGGACACGGGTCTCCCCGGTATTCGCAACTCTCCGTAGAGAAGAGGGACGGGATCTCCCTCTTGTATATTTTGTCCGGATCCATTAAACAAGTAGTTATCTGGCCCATTATCCACGGAGGGGTCGGGGGCCATCAATTGCTGCATTCCTGTCATTGCTAGGTTGAGCGCGAGCATTGCTGTGGCTTTTCCTGCGAAGCCTGCCGATAAACCGGCTTTAAGTGCTGCTGAATACCCTGTTGTAGTAGCACCTACACCATAACCTGCAGCTGCTCCCGCCTGCGTGAAGGCTCCAATCATAGGAAGAACAAAAAAGGCAAGAACAAGTGCTGCAAATATCTTAGCGCCGCCACTCTTTGAGCCTGCAGGAATAGCAGAGATCGTAATGTCTCCTGCTTTGATAGGTAGTAGTAAGTCTTCTTCGTGTTCCTCTGACTTACCCTCTATTTCTAGTGTGAACCCGACACCTGCTTCGTGCGCATCCAAAAGATATTTCTTAAGTGTAGGGTTATTAGCCTCAATACACTTCATAACATCGCTGTAGCTATCGGCATGGACAGAATGGGTTCGTCCAAACTTATCTCCGATATCTCCAACCAGGTAAACCTTACGCTCCATAGCGATACACTCCACTTATATACTTATTCCAGAAAGGGTATATATTCTCTCTGCAAGATATTCTGTTTACTGCATGATGATAGAATATATCATCCCCTAAATACACTCCGCAATGGTTCCCTACATTGGCCATTACTTTAAAAATAAGTAGATCGTTTTCTTTCATAGTACCATCTTCTACTTTATGAAAATTCCATGTTCTGATGTAGTCGTCTGTAAAATAATCTAAGCCCTTCTCCCACCAGTCATCTTCAAATAAAATTCTTGCAGGAAGGTCTATCCCTACCGACTTGTAATAGTCTATCCCTGCTTCTAGGCAGTCCGTAATTCCAAACTCGTAGTCTCTTCCTATTAAAGGCTTGTCCTCTTGTATGGGGTCAATCTTAATAAGCTCCATCTCAGGATAACTAAATATGTAGTAGGGAATCTTAAGAGTATTACATTGAGCTATGTCGCATTTACTCGGCTCTGGACTTGCATCAGGGTGGCTATGTACAATACCGACTATGTCACATCTTTGTGCTATAGAGATATATTGTCTGGAGTCTACTATAAAATCCTCTTCACCTTCTGCTACATTGTCGCAAGGAAACCACTTTAACTTTCCTTTAACAACTCCAAGCACTCCACAACCTTCTTTGGGATACCACTTTTCAAAATGTTGCTCTATCTCTTCTAAAAACTGGATCACTTGTACTTTGCACTCCCCGGATACGCTCCAAAAGGTAAAACCCTGTTAGTGTTTTTATCGCCTGCTGGAGGTTGTCCTGAAGTTGTAATAGATATAGGAAGTGCTTGAAAGCGGCACTTACAAGAAGAGATCTCTTTTCCACATACATCAGCTCGTGCCCAATATATAGAGCGAGCGACAGGTGCAGGAGACGCAACATTCGTTGTAGGGGCTATGTATCTCCATATAGTCTCATTAGCAGTGTCTATACCATACCTAACATAGTCGCCTTTAACATATCCGGTCTCTGAATTACTATACGTTGTGTAAAGGTACACTTCCTGCCATTGATCTTTTTCTACTGAAGGTACATTGTTAATATTATTGGAAGTCTTGCTTACATATACCTTAGTTTCGTAAGTAATATAATTGGTAGGAGTGTACGTAGTACTAGCAGACCAGTTGGGGGCAGAAGTGGTAGATGCTACTAAAGGCACGTCATCCTCTGTGAAGTAAAACTGGTGAGCTGTGTAAGTCCCGGAGTCTTGTATAGTTATTTGGCCATTATTTTTCCAGCTACAAGCGCCTACAGGAGTATCTAACCCCATACCTTGGTAAACCCAGCTACAATACTTACCTACAATAACTCTTCTTGGCAGGGTTATTCCTTCTAAGTCAAACGGAGAAGCTAGTTCAAAACTAATAGATACCTTATTCTCTGAGCTAATCCTATCAATAATGTACTCTCGAATAGGAAACTCTGTTGGGATGGTAATAGGATTAGTTACTAAGTTTTCTTGACTGCCATCTTTTAAAAACTTTCTAAAAGTCTGTCTACGGACTAGTTTTTTACCTATGAGGTCTTCATTTGTGAAACCCCCAAGAGCATCTTTAAATACAGTTGTGACATTCGCCAAAGTAAGGGTTGGCCGAGACTGGGCACCATCAGCAGCTATTTCCATGCCATCAACTAAGATTGGCAAAGCTAGGTAGGTTCGCATTGCGCTACCATCTCTATCTAAGAACTGTACGTTATCTAAGTCTTCATCCAGGCCTGCATGAAAGTACGCATATGCTCCATCTATCTCTATCTCAAATAAAGTTACAAGACTGCTATCTACGTAGTGGCCTTGCACATCTGTTGCAATTATATCACTCATTATTCATATACTCTTTTAAAAGTTGCAGTACAGCTATAGTAGTCTCCATAGTCATATACTTGATTCCAGGTAGGGCAAACTACTTTAATAGTTTTTTCTCCCCCTCCTGCGTTTGTGTCTGGGATTGTAAAGTTAAAAGGCACAACACCTTTGTTAGTATCAAAAAAAGCTACGATATCATCAATATCTGCCTTAGGTTGAGTACTAAAAGATACGCTATAAGACTCCTTTAAGGTGTTGATACCATCTGGCAATCTCTGCTCATAGCCATCTCCAAAAGAAGCTACTTTAACCTGAGGGTTAGTAGTTCGTGCTAACATTTTGTCAGGAGTTCTAACCGTGACCCCTACTGTAAATCCTATTGCCATTATGCTACTCCATACGGGTTTAATATACCGCCTGATCGTTTCTGTGCGTGTAGTTCTTTTTGTACAGCTTCTGCAATGGCACCGCCTAGCTTGTCCATGTCAGGGCCTGTGCTGCCTGAGTTACTAGTCTGCCCATCAGTACTTACATTAACAACTATGTTATTTTGTGATCCGCCTCCACCCTGCATCTCTACAGGTATTGAGCGTCCGTTTGGAAGAGGTACAACTGCTTCAGTTCCGTGCAATACGGCAGGGTATCCAGCACCTGGGCCTTTTGCTACGCCTCCCGTCGAGTACCCAGCAAGCTTTTTACCTTCTGATAATACTCCTCCAGTTCTTGCAGTAGGTATAAAGCTTCCGAGCCCTATACCTGCTACAGTATTAGTCATGCTAGAAGCCGCCATAGCCGCAGCTGCAGCTGTTCCTGCAGCTATAATGGCTGATCCCATAGTGACTGCAGCTGATGCTCCGCCAGCAACAATACCAGCCGTCATAGTTGCAGCGGATGCCGTTGCTGATGCAACATTAAACAGGCCGTCTACTAACTGCTGGGCTAGTGTATCTATCAAAGAGCCTACTACACCCTGTGCGAGGCTTAACATTGCGTCTCCAAAGCTAGCCTCTTCTCCTTTAACGAGAGAGGCGAGCGTTTGGGCCATACCGCTAGTAACAGAGTCTTTTAAAGTGGTCTGTAATTGATATAAATTTGCTAATTTCTCGTTCTCTATTACTAAAGCAGTAACTTGATCTAATTCTGCCTGGGTAATAGTACCCTTTTGTTGTATTATTGCGAGCGCTGCTTCTTGTACGGCTTTCTCTCTCTGGCTAAAGGCAAAGTTCTGCGTTTTAAATGCTAGAAGTTGTGTCTCCCCTCTCATCTTATTAAACGTAGCCATAGCTATGTTCTCTTCTATTACTCTGGTTTGCGTAGCGAGAGACAAGGCCTGTCTTGCCAGATCTACTGCATGGGCTCTTTGAACAGCGACTTCTTGAGTTAAACCTAGTTCTTTTGCTAGCTCTTCTGCCTTCTTTACACCAATAATTGCTTGAGCTTCTGTGTTTGTTAGCTCGGATAGTTTATTAGATCTCTGATCTGCAACCTGTCCGAAACCAAAGCTAGTCGTACCGGAGTCAGTAAGCGCTTGGCCCTGCTTAATCTTTGAGGCATTTAGTTGTAAAATATTCTGTGCCTTGAGTATCCCTAACACATCTTTCTGCATGTTCAAGTTAAATCGTTGCTCTGCTGTTAAGGCCTTTGCTATGTCTAATTTAGACTGTAGTGCAGTAACTTCGGAATTTATAGAGTCTAGAGCAAGCTTATTGTTAGCTTGCACTTCTTTGCCTCCATTCTTGAGGGAGGTCTCATAGGCTGTTTGTGCAAATAGCTGTTTGCTTTGAGTATCTAATAGTTTAGCTTTTAACTCATTATCTTTAATGCTTAGATTTGCAATTCGACCGTCAATAGTTAGACCCCTGCGCTTCTCAGTAGTTAGCCTCTCTCTGAGATCAAGAGCCTTTTTACTATTTAAGGCAAAGTCGGCGGAGCGTGAACCTATAGATTTTTCTAGTTCTAGCAAGTAGTTATTCTGAGCGATTGCTTTCGCTCGCTCAGCTCCTTGTTTACCTGAATCGTCCTCTAACTTAGTGAGTTCAGCTCTTAATACCTGCAGTCTTTTAAACTCTGGGTTGTCTCTTGTGACAGCTTTACCTCTCGCATTTGGCTTAGAAGTAATTGTTTCTGTCACCCCTTGCATTCCCATAATCTCGTTAGATAATCTTTCTACATCAGTATTATTTTTGCGATAAACCTCTGTCATGCCCTCAAGGGCGGTGGTAGAGGTAGCAGTAGTTTTATTGAGATTTTCAGTGAGACTTGCCAAAGGATTCGCCTCTTTAGCTATGCCCATTACTTTAGCGAACTCTGCATTGAGCTCTTTCAACATATTAGGTAGTGACTTTACTGCTGCACCAAACTCTGCATACTTGTTTGTTAAGAGGATTAAGGAGGCTGTCTGACCTTTAGTTAAAAAATCGTTATCTAACAGAAGCCTTCCGTACTTTGTAAACTCAGGGCTCACTGCCCTACCTAAAACGGCTACGGTTTTTATTAACTCGACACGCAGCTTTGTGGCCTCTTTGCTATTTGTACCTAAAGCCTTTGCGGTAGCTACATAGCCTTTTAATCGCTCTCCAAAGCTTGCACCTGAAGCCATTCCACCTCTCTGAGCGGCTATATCAGCCAACCCTAAAGCTGCTTCTCGTGATACGGCTGCCATCTTCTCGAGCTCTTTATTGAGAGTTTTTGCGCTATCTATATAGCTTTTTGCCGCCTCTTCCGCTTCTTTTATTTTCTCAGGAACTGGAAATATGTACTTAAAAGCTGCATAAAGAGCTGAGCCCACCATAGCAAGGATACCTATCCAACCTAAGAAAGACATTATTATAGCGCCTACAGAAGCGGCAGCGGCTCCGACAGAAACAATACCTGCTCTCATAGTGGCAAAAGTTACTTTCGCTTGAGCCCCTAATACCTGTAAACCCTGCCCTGCGGACATTGTAGCTTTCTTCTGAACAGAAGACTCTCGCTGAATAATTGCCATTCTTTGGTTATAAGCTGCGCGCATATCTGCCACTTGCTGGGCGTTCATGTGCTTAAACATACCTCTTCTTTTGTCTAAGCTCTTCTTCAGTTGGTTCTCTGCATCAAGTAGAACTTTATTTGCCTGTTGTTGGGCTTTCTTCGTCTCGGAAGAGCCCATTAAGAAGTCCATAGATCCCCCACCTTTAACAGTAGTACTAGGCGTTGCTTTACCGAAGGCTTTTTGTGCAGCCGTCGTAGCGTCTCTCTTACTAGGTAACATTGCTGCTTGAGTCTTCTTAATCGTTCTTTGTAGATTCTCTAAGTGGGCTTCATGTTCTGCTACGCCACGATTAGCTTGTTTCATAGCCCCGGCCGCAGTCTCTCCCATTTCTTTAAAATTTGGTAGTATTGCGCTTAGTACGCTTTTGCCGAGAAGCAAAAGAGAGGCTGACAGCGCTAAGGTGTTTCCTGAAAGGAAGTCGAAAACAGGCCGCAGCCCTGCTGTGATCCCCGTCTTTATAGTATTTAACAAGGAATCAAAGCTGACTAGAAACCTATTGAGAGAGGCAGCAGCTGGATCCATGATCTTTTCTATTGCTCCGAACTTTTGCTCTGCCTGACTAAGCACTTCATTGGCTACTGCTTGTGACTGCTCAAACTGGGTTAGAGTTGTGGCTGTTTTACCAATTTGAAGAGCATAGTTTTTCTTTGCAGTTTCTAGTCGTAGAATAATACCCAATTCGTCGAGCAATTCCGGCTCGGCTTTTGTAACACCTCGGATGAGGCGATCAAATGAGTCCCCTAAGTCTCTACCTAATGCGATAGAAGTGTTCTTAGCCGCTTTACCTAGCCTATTTAGTTGGTCGGGACTTAGACCTGCGGCGGTACCAATAGCGGCAGCTTTTGCTGCTGCTGCGTAGCTTAGCTGACCATCAGTTGCGTCTTTTAAACCTTGAGTCAGTGTTTTATAGGCTACACCAGATACAGCTCCAAGAGCTTCTTGACCAGCTATAAGGTTAGTAACATCGCTTGCGCTTTTAAGAAACTGAAAGGCGGCGGATAATGCAAAAACCCGAGAAGCAACTTCAGCATAAACACCTACCATTCCACCCATTCCACCTTGCATTTTTGCAAACGCTTTGGTAGAGTTGGAAGTAGCCTGTGCCGCGCCTTTTTGCTTCTTACTGTACTTATCAGTAGAAGTAGACAGCTTATTGCTATCGTTAGTTACTTTCTTTAAAGTACCTTTATCATCTACTATTATACCAACTTTTACTTTATTTGACATTAGCCTTTCACATTATGGGTGAAATTCTTTTCACCGCCGGAAGAAGATCTCTTCTCTTCTGCTTTACGTTTTTTATTCGCGTCCTCAACCCTGTGTTGTATTAATATATCTTCATACATTTTCATAATATACAGCATTGTTTTAGGCTCTTGTATATCGTATAACTTAAATAAATACTCTATGTTTGACCAGTTTTTGCCCATGTAAGTACCAGACCCTCCGTCCCACTCGTCGGACAAAAAGCCAGATATAAAAAATGCCACTTGAACCTCATACGGAAAATCCGATGGGTCTAGCGGCATCTTTTGTGGGTCGGGCTCTTCCCCTAATTGTTCGCAAATCAGTAAGTACTTATCAAGATCTATCTGATTAGAAGACTTTACATACTTCTCAAGTAGGGATTTTATCTCGCCTACTTGTTCCCAGTAAAATTTTCTAAAGCACTCACTGTTTCTGTAACCCAGGAGTCGAAATCAGTAGAGTTCTTCATAAGAAGCTCTGCGTTTTCTTGTGAGAAAGCTAGTGTATCTTGTGGGTCAAAAGCCGACACATCTACCAAAAGAAGCTCTTCTAGGTAACAATATTTAAAGCCTGACCAATTCTTGATAACTGCTTTACAGTATTCTAATAAGAAAGTATCTTCGTCAAGAATTTCTTCAGGCTGACGACTCTTTTTACTAAACTTAGTAGTAATACACTTTTTACGTAATTTAACCAACTCTTCACGGGCTAGGTAGCACAGATCAACTGTCATATCTTGGAAGCCTGGAAAGTCTAATGTTACGGTCTTGCTAGGAGTCATAAGACTCGCTAATGAAACTGGGGTATCGCTCATGTTTTAATCCTTATTATTAAAGTATGGGAACAAAACAGGGGTGAAAAATCACCCCTGCTTCGATTTTCTATTTACATAGTATATTTCAAAAGACCAGAAAAGTCAAGAAATATTTTTAGCTATGTTATAATGCTACGCCTTTGTACTCAATAACTACTTCGTCAGTTCCGCCAATTGTAGAAGGGAGACCGTGGAAAGCAGTAGTCAATGAAATCACATCAGAAATATCATGTGCTGGAATCTCAAAGTGAGCAGTAGGGAATGTAAACTTAACTGCTGGATTAGTACTGCTTGCAGTACCGCCTACAGAAAGGTTTACAGCGAAAGAGTTAGTAACAACACTTGTCGCGCCCACTAGATCGCTAAAGAAGTCTGCACTATCTCCGGCAGCAGCACCATTCAAGTAGCAGTCCAAAGAGCCAGAAACACTACGAGTACCAGTTACGTGGCCAAGAGGTGTATTTACACAACCTAAAGTTGAGGGCGTTAAGAAAGTAATATTGTTACTAATAGTAACACTGCCGCCGGTCAATACTAAGTTATAGGTTCCATCATTGTCAACGTCTCCTGAGAAAGTAGTTGTATCGTCTGCAATAATGGTTACAGTGCTAAGACGATTACGAATAAAGTTACTTGTAACAGAACAAGCAGTACCTTCGTTAATTACGTTAGCAAGAGCAACACCAAGAGCGGAGTTGAGAGCAGATTGATCAGATTCTTCAATCAAAGAAGCAAAACCAGACCAATCAATAGTAGCAATACCATCAATATCAAAGTTCATAGTAGCTTCGTTTACACAGCCTTTAGTCATCTTGTAAATGGTAGGATTACTAGCATCTGGAAACTCGAACCAGATAGTAGCTTCGCCAAGTACAGAAACATTCGACTCAGAAAAGTCAACAGTCTGCTCAGTAGCACTAGGAACAGTCTGACCTGTAAAAGCGCTAGATGCATAAGTAGCTGGACCGCCCATAAGCGCCCACAGTACTTCTTCCACTGCATGGTGATTGCCGGCGACTGTATCTGCTGCGCCAACACCAGAACCTGCTGAAACAAAAGGACGCGCATAAGTTGAGAAAGACCATTCAGCCGGAGCCAAAGAATCGTTAAACAGCTTACGACCACGAGTACTTGCGCCACTCATCTCGTTAAGAGTAACTTCTACGTTGTTTGTAGATTGTGAAAAAGAAAAGCCGTCAAGTACAGGAATATCCCACATCTTACCGCCTTGTTGTACATATACTTTTACATCTCTGCTAAAATATAGTTGTGCCATAGTTTATCTCCTATGTATCTTGAAAAGACTAGGACGTGAACGTCTGTTCGTGCCTGTATTTTCTAGTATCGAACCTCGATTAGCATCTCTCCGACGCCTAAAGGTTCAAGTACACCCTCGTCAGTATCTATACTAACGACGGTGATTTGTTGAGTGTAATTAGTTACACTGTTTAAATCGATATAAGAAAGTCGTGAATTGTTTTCTATAACTGTCTCTACATCTTCTAGTAGTTTATCGAGCTCTAAAACAGAATCTTCTGCCTGTACATAACAACGAAGCGTTATGGAAAGGTATCGATCCTTGTGTCCTCCCCCTTGATAAACCCTTGTCTCAGAGCCTGCATTCAAATGCACTGCTGGAAATTGATCTACTTCATCCCAGAATAGTAAGCGTTTGGAAACGTTATTATCTAAGTCGACTCTGTAGTCCCCCAGGCCATTAATGCCTTTTAGAACAGTAACTAAGCCTGTTAATATTTGCGATCTTCTTGTTGTATTGTCTCTTGCCGCCACTACATTCTCCTAGTATAAAATCTTCCGATAGCTAGCTCAGCTGCGATTTCTCGAATAGATCTATCAATTAATTTTCTTGGATCCCTTTCTGGAGTTGCCCAAGGTGGGGCTCCTCCGCCCATTTCAAAGACCCCGTAGGGCTCTCTGTCATATGTATAGCCTATGCTTGGAAACCCTTGAGGTGTTTGAGTTACGTCTACAACCTTTACGCTTTCTGAAAAACGACCTGTACGATTTTCTAAGGCAGGTAGATCCATATTTTTTCTTACTGTGTCAGGCAGCTTCCGGTTCATAAGAGCTAACATTGCTAAGGGGCTGAAACCTGCTGCTCTATTTTTAGTTAGTTTTAGTCCTTTAGCCGCACGATTCCGTCTAACATTAGTCTTACCTGACTTTTTAGACTTGCTTTTAACTTTACCTTTACCTGATTTTACAGCGCCTTTAAATTGTGAATCAAGCTCTACTGTTATATTCTTATGCTTTTTACCTAAAGATACCATTGGGGCTAGTACAGTTTTTACAGCCTGCGTCTTAATACTATCAGAGCCTTTCATATTAATAAGTACTTCTGCGTTGAATTTCTTAGAAAACTTAAACATTAAATCTTTTACAAATTTCTCTCTAGGGGCGTCTACTGCACTGTTACTATACTTGTCTTGAAATTGAAGTGCTGGAACATACTCGGCTCTGAGATTTCCCTGTCTATCTACAGAAGTGGAATACTCCATAAGGATACCAGTTATCATACTTAGATGAGCATTATCAATTTGACCACTCTTTATTAAACCATCTGCCTCTTTTAAGACGTAAGCGTCAAACTCCTTCTTCTGCTCAGGAGTTAAAACTTGAGCAACTGCATTTACTCCGCGACTAGCACTTATTGTAGAGATTGCCTGTCCTGTGCCTGCACCGTGCCCTCTATCTACCCTGCCCATAATTGTCTCTACAAAGTTCTTATGACTCTTACGGGTGACTAAAGCTTGTATTATTTCTTTCTTGAGCACCCCCGCTGTAGAAAAAGAGCCTACAACAAAAGCTTCACCTTGTAATACTAAGTTGTATAAGTCGGGAGCAAATTGCTCTAGTCTTTGGCCAACATGAGTATGCAATATATGGGTGCCTGCACTGCCTGGAAGCTTATCTCCTGTCAGCCACCTATCATGCTTTGTTTTTGCGAGCTTTCGGGCTTTGGCTAAGTTTTTACCTCTTGGATCACTATATCTTTTAAACCGTTTTTTGGGCATGTGCCCTCTATCCATCATCTCAAGTATAATATTGTCCAACCACTCTAGATCTTGTAGTATAATAACTTGGGGCCTGGTAGAAGCAGTGCTCCGTATCATTTCACCTTCTGACTTTAATGCTAAACGTAATAGCTCATCAGCAAGATTATCCCTGACGGACTTGGTAGACATTAAAAGTTCTTATAAAGATCCAGAACGCGCTTAATATGATCTGGGAATGCAATGTTATCGCGTAGACTGGTAGACGAAGCATTTTGTAAGCTCGCACCTGCGATAGTTTGGCGGGTTTTATGTTCATCCTTAAAGTAGTAAGTAACTAAATCAATTACTGCTAGTTTAAGGTCTGAGGGACAGCCGTTGTATCCTGCAGTATAAGTAACCTTTACTGCTCCGTGGCCATCGGGCCAAGGTTTATTAATTCTATAGACAGTATCCGTAGAAGTGTCTGGGTAGTAGTCGGAAGTAGTCAGAGTTGTATAGCTAGCTGCAAAGTCTGTGCGTTCTTCAATACTAACTATAGTATTTAAAGGTGTCTCGGTTAGCTGAATTACATCAGTAGCCCAATTAACGTTAAAGAACTCTACTTTATTAGTGCTATAGTGGTCGACTAGCGAATTACCACAATAAGTTTTTACTAATTGACTCACAGATTCAATAATAGTAGTCAACGCGAAATCATGAGTAGCAGAAGTGATACCCTTGACGTCTTTGTAAGTTGATAGTGTTATGAGATTTGCCATTTATAAGTCCATTAGTAAAAACTTAGGGGAGCGG
>TARA_R110000764_G_scaffold39431_5_pt1 | contig 17032 bp, 17 predicted proteins | sample TARA_R110000764 | Tara Oceans TARA_R110000764 (sample SAMEA4398111) | marine metagenome | biome: Polar Biome; feature: [SRF] surface water layer (ENVO:00010504); material: water (ENVO:00002006), including particulate matter (ENVO:01000060) such as... | depth 5 m | reverse complement strand
AATAATAAATAATAAATAATAAATAATAAATAATAAATAATAAATAAGGAATAAAATGACTAAGTACATCTTGCTAATCATAGTGTTAGGTTTAATTGTAAGCTATTTTATTCGCAGTAATGCGAACCAAGAGGCGGCAAAAGTAAATGCACTTCAAGCCGAGCAGTTTTTACAAAAAAATAAACAGCTTGAAGGTGTTATTGAAACTGATTCTGGATTGCAGTATCAAGTATTATCAGCAGGAGATGGCGAAACACATCCTGTGGTTAGCTCAAAAGTGAAAGTTCATTATCATGGGACTTTACTTGATGGCACAGTTTTCGACAGCTCTGTTGAAAGAAATCAGCCGATCAGTTTTGGTTTAAATCAGGTAATTAAAGGCTGGACTGAAGGCTTACAGTTGATGGTTACTGGAGAGAAAACCCGTTTATTTATCCCCGCAGCTCTCGGCTACGGAAATAGTGCAACAGGTAAAATACCCGCAGGTGCCTTGTTAATATTTGATGTTGAATTATTAGCTATTGATTAGGTCATTTAAACGGTAATTATGATGAAATAACCGCCATAAAAACTTTGGCGGCAATGACTTTACTCATCTCTGAATGCCTCTGCAGACAAATGATGGCGGTTAAGTAGTTTATAAAATTCTGTACGATTTCTTTGTGCTATTTTAGCCGCTTGAGAAACATTTCCCGCGGTTATTTTTAAAAGCTTGGCGAGGTAGTCACGTTCAAATTTATCTCTAGCTTGTACAAAAGAAGGTAAAATAGTGGCTTTATCGCGTAGGGCATTTTTTACTAACATTTCGCTAATTAGTGGCTCATTAGATAAAGCGACTGTTTGTTCAACAACGTTTTGTAATTGGCGAATATTTCCAGGCCAAGTAGCACTGATCAATATCTCCATCGCTTCTTGTGAAAAGCCGGTAATATTAATATGAGATTGTTCAACAGACCGACTTAAAAAATACTGGGCAAGTAATGGGATGTCTTCTCTTCGTTCACTTAACGGGGGTAATTCTAATTCAACGACGTTGAGCCGATAATATAAATCTTCACGAAAAGTTTTATCTATTATGGCTTGCTGTAAGTTTTTATGAGTTGCTGAAATAACTCTTACATCAACTTTTATCGATTGTGTGCTGCCTACAGGGCGAACTTCTCGCTCTTGTAATGCTCGTAAAAGTTTGACCTGAAAATTCATGGGCATATCACCAATTTCATCTAGAAAAAGCGTTCCGCCATCAGTCGCTTGGAATAAACCAATATGATTTTTTTCAGCACCAGTAAAAGCACCTTTAGTGTGACCAAACAGTTCTGACTCTAATAATTGTTCAGGAATTGCAGCACAGTTTATCGCGGTAAATGTTTGTGTGTGCCTTGGACTAGCTAAATGTATAGCTTTAGCTAACAGCTCCTTACCTGTGCCGCTTTGGCTATGGATAAGTAAGCTAAAGTCGCTTTTTGCGACTTGTTTACTTTGTTGTAAAAGTGACTCCATTATTGTGCTGCGACTAATAATTTTATCACGCCATTGGCTATCTACTTGATTATAGTTCAGCTCTGCTGGTTGCAGTCGAATAGCCTGCTGCACTATATCGAGTAACTCTTTACTTTCAAATGGCTTAGTGAGAAAGCTAAATACGCCTTGTTTTGTGGCATTGATCGCATCAGGTATTGTGCCGTGGGCGGTCATAATAATTACCGGAATATGTGGATGTTTAGCTCTAATTTGTTCAAACAAGGCCATACCGTCCATGCCTTCCATTTTTAGATCGCTGATTACTAATTGCGGGTGAAAACTTTCAAGTCTTCCTAAAGCTATTTTGGCATTTTTTGCTGATTCAACTTGATAGCCTGCCGCGGATAAACGAATACCCAGTAATCGCAATAAGCTAGGGTCGTCATCAACGATTAAAATTTTACTATCAACTTCAGTGATAGCCTGATTAATTTGGGTCATGAGGGATTCTCGGTATTTATAATGTATAAATTTAGCTAGTTAGCGTGGCATTAAACAAATATTCCGCTTTAACTTCTAATTACTGATCGCGCTTATCAATAGCTTGTTCAATATCTTTTAGCTGCTTAATTGTTTGTTCTAATAATTTAACCTGCTCGATTAAATTCTGTTGTATTTTTATGGCATTTTGTTGCTGCATAGTGCCAGTTTTTTGGAAGTTTTCTTGTTGTAATTTTTGCTCCGCTATCAATCTATTTCTCATTAACAATCGCTGATTTAACTGATCATGTAATAACGAAATAAGGGCTTGCTCGCTAGGCGTAATAGATGCGAATGCAGCATCGTTTTCTTCATTTTTTAACTTATTTAATAACATTTTTGCGTGAAAACTATTATAAATAGGTGACTTGGGTGAGCTGTAAAGTAAGAGCAATTTAATTTGTGCGTTGTAGTTAGGCGATTCATTAGATATTTGCTCTACCTGCGTTTGCTGTTTTATCACCTCTTCTAAAAGTTGTTGTGGGCTCAGCTGCTGCAACGCTAGGTAATACTCACCATAAGTTAAGCGAGAATTAACGTTATTTGAGGTAAGTTGGCACCCTGAAGATAACACTATAGTCATACACAATAGTGAAATTACAAAAAAGCGTTGCTGACTATAGGCCATTAGACTTGTTCCTCTTGATAAAAAGCGCGTGGCAATGTTATTTGTATTCTTGTGCCTTGACAATCGTTTGGAACATTTAACACTTCAATGCTGCCGTTAAGACGTAATAAAAGTTCTTTAACAATGGTTAGGCCTAAGCCGCTGCCTTTTATAATACTGATTTCAGGTGGAGGACCTTGGTAAAAAGCATCAAAAATTTTGTTTTGATTTTCTTTAGCTATCCCTATTCCTTGATCGCTAATTTGGAGTTGTAATTGCTCGTTGAACAGAGAGGAAGAAATATTTATTTCGCCTTCATCGGGAGAGTACTTTATGGCGTTGGATAATATATTATCAATAATAACGGCTATTTGTTTGCGGTTACTAATTAAAGCAATATCATTTAAGTTTTTGTTAAAAGTCAATTTTTTACGTTTTATGTCTAATTTTCTATCTGAAATAACTTGCAAAACCACGTCATTTATTTGTATTAATTCTGAGTCTTGTAAGCTTGTAGAGTCGAGTACAATATTGAAGTCGAGTAGATCTTCAATGTGTTTTTGCAAACGAAATACACTGTCTTTAATGATATGAGCAATTTCTTGTTGTTCTGCATTTAACTCACCCACACTATTGTCGTATAGCAATTCAGTGCCTTCTCTAATAGCAGCTAAAGGTGTTTTTAATTCATGTGATATATGACGGATAAAGCTTGATTTTTGCAACTCTAGCGCTTGAAGTCGTGTCCGCATATTTTCTAAAGCCTGTGCTATTTCTTGAATTTCTGGAGAGCCATGCACATTAATTTCATGATCAAAGTTTCCTTGCTGTAATTGAAAAATATTTCGAGTTAATATTTTCAATGGGCTCGTGATTAAGTAAATAAATATCGCGGCTAAAAGTATACTCACTGGAATAATAACTAAGCTTTGTATCATAATATCGCGAACGGCCTGTGCTGCTTGCTTTATGTTATTAATGTATGTTGTGTTAAGGACGTTACTGCGCTGGGTAATGTTTTCATAAATAGTGTTCAAAGCATTAAATTGAATCTGTAATGGCTTGAGTATTTTACTGTCAGTGGGGGGCTTTGTTTCAGCTTCTGGTATTGTCGACTCTATCAGCTCAGTGATAGTTAGGGCGTAGTTCGTTAGCAGGTCTTGAAATTTGTTGTCTTGGCTTGCAAGCATTAGTTGCTCAGCCAAATGTAAAATCTGTTTACTTTGCTCAATATAATTTTCGGCTAAAGCAGGGTCGCGTAAAACTAAAAATTGTGCAGCACTTCGTTCCAACTTAATTTGGCTGCTTTTGAGTAATTGTTGCTGATCCAATATTTTCGTAATATCTGTAATAGCTTCTGCACTTTTATTCGCTAGGGTATTAACTTGTGATGCCCCAAAAATTAATGCGATTACCAATGGCAAAGCAACTAAGCCAAAACCTAACAGGGTTAACGACTTTATTGATAAGCTTTTCAGCGTCAAACTCCTTTTATGTGCTCGACTAATTAATTTTGTTAAATTCCCCACAATGCTTATTACGGCCTCTTAGCTAAATATATACCACCGTAGTGTTAGCTAAAAACATGAAAAAAACAATGGTGTCTCAAAATGGAGACAAAAATTTAACAGTACTTTTTATTTTATAAGTTATTGTTTTTTATTTGATTTTACTTTTATTTTAAGTTTTATAATTGGTTTTTTTTAAATCATAGCGATAAGTTGTTGCTAGATGGTGACACTATATTTGATTTATTGAAATTAATTTATTATTAATCATAGGGTTATGTTTTGGCATGACATGTGCAGTACTACATCAGTAAGTAGTATTTTCCATGTTTGACATAGTTAATTATGTCCTCTTAATTAATAAAAAAAGGATTCAGGTATGAACAGTTTTAGTTTAAAAACACTTTCAATTACGGTAGTTGCGGCATCACTAGTATCAAGCATAGTATTTGCTGGAAACGATGTTAGCAAATCACTCCCTAAAATGTCTGATAAAGCAGCATCTTTTTCAAAATTAGTAGCAGACTATGATATGGATAAAAATAATACCTTAAGCATTGCCGAAGTAGCAAAAAATGATATGTTAACGAAAAACTTCGCTAAAATTGATGCAAACAGCGATCAAGAAATTAGTGAAGAAGAATTTAATCAATATTTAGCAAATATGAAAAAATCTTTGCTATAGTTGCTTAGCTATGAGCTAATAGCTCGTTTTTTCGACTGTCTGCGTTATTCCCAACCAAACAGTCGACTTTTTTTACTCAATTAAAGGCCCCCACATGAAAGATCAACCTTCCGCAGATACTTTGTCCCGCTATGTTCAAATCGATAAATGGATTTTTGAAGTAAAGTCAGTACGCGCAATACGTGTAGATGATTTTGGTAAACCCTACTCAGCCGTTGCTAATTTTGCTTTAAATGGTAATAGTGCTTATATCGATGGTTTACTTACTAGGGAAGATGACGATTTCACCCGTGAGGACTACCAAACATTTGTTAAAATGAGTCAACAATTAGGCTTGGATACAGTTAACTTTGACCGTTTTAAGCAAAAGCAAAGAGTATCGGACATTGTTAAAGTTCCACCGTTGCACGTTGCTAAACCTGAATTAAAGTTAGTTAAAGTATAGAAAATAGATCATATTAAGCTTTAGAATGGTGCTTTAACTTATTTGAAAGGGCTGTCAAATGAATTCGGTTAAAGTCGCTAATAGCAATATTACACCTTCTAAAATAATCTGTGTTGGACGTAACTATGTCGAACATATCAGTGAACTTGGGAATGAAGTTCCTGATAATATGGTGCTATTTATTAAACCTAATGCCGCGATTTCAGAACAACTCCAGTCTTACCATCAAGAAACGTTGCATTATGAAGCAGAGCTTTGCTTTATGTATCAGCAAGGTGAGTTTTGTGCGGTTGCTATAGGTTTAGATTTAACTAAAAGAGCATTACAATCTCAATTAAAAATAAAAGGCTTACCTTGGGAGCGTGCTAAAGCGTTCACAGGCTCAGCGCTGTTCAGTGACTTTATTACATTAAATTCGATTGATGATGATTTATCCTTGGCACTATATATCAATGGTGAGTGTCGACAGTCAGGTTCAGTTGCTATGATGTTACACTCCCCCCAAGCAATTCTTAATGAAATTCAATCTTTTATTGCACTTGAAGATGGCGATATTGTTATGACTGGCACACCTGCGGGTGTTGGCGAAGTTATAGCTGGTGACACTTTTGAAGCACAAGTGCTGCATCAAAATAAGGTCTTAGTGGCTAAGAAATGGCAAGCAACTTAATCTCTTCAGACTACGATAACATCGCATAATAATTTTAAAATTATGCGATAATTATTATAAAATCAACTTCAAAAAATTTATTATAATGAAACGTATAATCCTCTATACCATGAGTAACTGTCCTCATTGTCAAACAGCTAAACGTTATCTTGAAGATAAAAAAATTGCTTTTCGAATGTGTAATATTAAAACACCGGCAGGACAAAAAGAATTTTCAAAGTTAAACTTGCGTGGTGTACCTGTACTTAAAATAGGTGATCAAGTGCTGAAAGGCTTCGACGTTAAGCGTTTTAATCAACTTTATCAAAATGACTAAATTCCATTTTAAAATAATAAGCGGTTCATAGCTTGACCGTATCAAATTTTAAGACAATATCATCGCATTTCAGTTTGCTTTGTATGATTTTTGATCGTTCATTTTCTGTTTTTGTGGTAGTTTAATAACAAGCGTATATATTCTCACCATGGACCCGCTATGAACAAAGCTTTGCAAATAGCCTATGCAAGTTTAATCATAATACTGTTAAGCTTTGCTGTCGCATCGAAAGCTAATGAGGCTATCAACTTTCGAGACATGGATCACGATGTCTACCTTAAACCATGGCAATCCTATCAAAAAATTATCGGTTTAGAATCAGCAGCTCAGTCTTACGACGAACTCACTTATCTGTGGTGGCTATTACGTAAAGCTCAAACAGAAAACTTAATTTACTTTTACGATGATTTTATTCTAACAGTTGCTCAAGCTAATGGACTCATTTCAGTTAAAACCCCCTTAGCAATAACGGCGCGTTTAAGTTTATACCAAGGGCTTATTCATCGTAGGCAAGGTAATTACAAATTATCTAAAGAGGTGCTAACCAAAGGTTTAATGCAGGCAAAGGAAGCCAAGTTAAGTAGTTTGTATATATATACAAAACAAGAGCTTGCCTATACCAAAACCTTGACCGAGCTGTTTGACACATCACTAGTCGATATTCAAGAAGCTTACGTTGAAGCCTTTGCCCTCAAAGATCAGTTTTTAATTGCCACAATAAATGACACTTATGGTGCTATTTATGGCTATTTAAATGATTATGAAAAATCAATTGAGTATTATCAAAGGTCTTACGAAGCCTTTCAAAATTTACAATATCCTGCTCATATTGCTGTGGCCGTATATGGTTTAGCATCTACTTATCGTTATTGGAAAAAATACGATCTAGCGATTGAGTATTTTAAAAAGTATCAACAACAAATTATTTACACTCCTAATGCTAATATTAATTTTTTTGCTGAATATGGTCTTGGTATGACTTTAGCAGAAAAAGGTGATTGCCTTGAAGCGATTAAGGTAATAAATACAGCGCTGAAACTTGAAGGTATTCTTGATTACAATGCAGAACTGTATAAGCGTAAAGCAAGTTGCTTGATCGCATTAGGGCAACTTGAAGCAGCAGAAGAAGCGCTATTTAATGCAGCTAATATTTTTGCCAATATTCCTGAGTTAATAGGTACAACTTGGCAGCTTGAAGTGATCAAAATATCAAGTGAATTGGCTTATGCGCGAGGACAATACGATATTAGTTATAGTATCCTCAAAAAATATCATCTCGAAAATACTAACTTATTGATAAAAAACTCATCAGATAGGTTATTACAAGTTAGAGCGAGAATGGAGGTTGATCGTCATAAAATAGCTCAAAACTTGGCAGAAAAACGCTCACAAGTGCGGATGCTGGAAATAGAAAAACGACAGAATGATAATGTGCTTCAGGTATATTTCAATATTTTTATTATTTCAGTTATATTCATTGTTATCGTCATTATGGTGGCACAATATAGAACGAATAAAAAAATGCATCTACTGTCTATAAAAGATCCTTTAACGGGGCTGTTTAATCGACGATACATTTTTGAATATCTACAAAAAGCACTAGAAGGCGGTTGTCCTGACAAAATGTCATTGACCATTGTGCTGATCGATATTGACGATTTTAAAAAAATAAATGACAGTTATGGTCACCCCATTGGAGATAACGTTATAAAAAAAGTTGCTCAAGTGGGGCGAGATGTTTTTCGTCAAGATGATATCTTCGGGCGTATAGGCGGTGAAGAATTTTTATGTATTTTACCCAGAACTAATATTGTTGACAGCACTAAAATTGCACAACGATTCTTAGCCCTAACAGCAGCATCTACTATGGTTGAAGATCATTCAGACCAGGTAACAGTAAGTATCGGTATCGCCGAAGTTTCACTTCAATGCAAAGATGTAAATCAATTATATATCAACGCAGATAAAGCACTTTATCAAGCAAAACACTTAGGTAAAAATCAAGTTAATGTTTTTTAATCCAAAATCATCCTTGTTACGTATAACCTTTTATTAATAAAATTTATCTCTCAATTTTACTCTAAGTGATTACTCTAAAAATCATGAGAAGATTAATTTTTCAGGATATACGTAATATCAAAGTTTAGACATTTGTCCAATATGAATAGTTTACATAGGCTTGCTGAAGCCATCATTTTAAGTTTGCAGGAATATATTAACCAGCGAGGATTTCGTGCGTTAATTCATTTTGAATTAGAAGGGTGTTATCAAAAGCCAGCGAATAAAACTGTTGATTATAAACGAGTGAATAAAGAACTATTATCGCTAGGTATTGATGGTGAGGTAGTTGCCGAATTCTGGAGTAACCAATGGGAGTATGTTTCACTTTTTAATGGTCAAAGCCCATTAAAAGAAGCTCAAAATCTGCATCGTGCTATATATTTTTTACCGAAAATATTTGCTGAGCAGGGTATTAGTAAAACACTCATAAAACCTGTGGTTTGGGCTGGTGATCAAGGCAAATTAGCATTGGGATGCAAAAATATTTTTAGTGGCGATAATCGCTCAGTGCATATACCCAATGCAATTCAAATAAATATCAGCGTGCAAGATTTACTCGGAAATAACTTACTCGTGTCAGGTAATTTTGGTGAATGTTTACAGCAATGTTTTTTACATACAAGCTTAGCGAATAGTTTAATTTACTTGCCTGAAGAGGAAGCTTTTGAACGCTTAGTTCTTAAATCAAAATATGGCTTGGCAGAAGAGCTTTGTTCACCAGTAGACATTTCTGGTGGGCATCAAGGTAGCATCGCGCTTTATCGTGATATTGGTAAACACAATCAGGAAATGGGTGTTGAACCATTATTATATGATGATAAAAATAATGTCATTTTGAGTCAGAGAAATTGGCATAAAACAGCTCGTATAGAACACAGGTTAGGTGCATCAAGCGAACATTACAATCCTTACTTAAATGTAGTGTTTGCTTTATTAAATGTGATTGATGCACTCGATGATGTAAACATGAGCATTTCACAACAAAATAAAGATTATGGTCAACTACCGAGCTCATTACATGACACGGCAAGTAACCTTGGCGCCATTTCATTATTTGAAAATAATGATTGGTTTAGTCGAAGCATAGACAAAGTGCTAAGCGCGACAAGTTTTAATATTGAAAATACAACCGGATATACGGCAGGGCAGTTATTGCAACGGCATTATTTAATACAGTTTCAAACGCCTAGTATCGTTACGTAAAGTATCTGATTTAAATACTACATCAAACTATTATAAAATTTAGTGAATATTACATGATAAATCAATTAAATACGCCAACACTTGATGGCAATTCAATAACGGAAAAACGCGTAGAGTTAGCTGCATATTTTAAAAATACGTGGTCGACTTACGAGTCATTGTTTTCCTTAATTAATAATGACGATGCTTATCTTTTAAGACCTGAGTCGTTAAGGCATCCGTTGGTGTTTTATTATGGGCATACCGCTACTTTTTATATTAATAAATTGATATTAGGCAAGTTCATTCAACAGCGAGTGAACAACCATATAGAAGCTATTTGTGCCGTTGGTGTTGATGAAATGAGCTGGGATGACCTCAACAGTGAACATTACGACTGGCCAAGTGTTAATGAAGTAAGAGATTATCGCAAAAAAGTCTATAACCTCGTTTTAAACTTGATTGACACCATGGAGTTAAGCTTACCTATTACCCAAGATTCTTTAGCGTGGATTATTTTAATGGGTTGTGAACATGAGCGTATTCATCTTGAAACATCTTCTGTGATCATGCGCATGCTGCCCTTGAAATGGTTAACAACGACAACACAATGGCAGCCATGTTTGCAGTCATCAGCGGCACCGGAAAATGAATTAATACCTGTCAAATCTCAAAGCTTATCTCTGGGTAAAAAGCACGAAGACAATACCTACGGTTGGGATAATGAGTATGGCCATCAATTGGTTGACGTCGAAGAGTTTAGTGCGGCTAAGTTTTTAGTGTCGAATCATGAATACATGGAGTTTGTTAATGCCGATGGTTATTTATCGAAAGAGTTTTGGTGCGAAGAAGGGCAAGCATGGTTAGCCTTCACTCAAGCAACTATGCCAAGGTTTTGGCAATGTAGTAATGGCAAATATACTCAACGTAATTTAACGAGCGAAATGCCATTACCATTAGATTGGCCGGTAGAGGTTAACTGTTTAGAAGCAAAAGCATTTTGCCAGTGGCGACAAAAATACAGTGATGACTTTATCCGCTTACCTACTGAGTCACAATGGTATTGTTTGCGGGAGCAAGTGCAGGGCGATCAGCATCAATGGCCTAAAGTGCCTGGCAATATCAATTTAGCTTACTATGCTTCTTCTTGTCCGGTTAACCAACATCAAAACGGTAACTTTTTTGATGTGGTAGGTAATGTTTGGCAATGGACCGATTCAGCAATAGATGGTTTTTCTGGCTTCAAAGTCCACCCATTATATGACGACTTTTCAACACCAACCTTTGATGGTAAGCATAATTTAATAAAAGGGGGGTCTTGGATATCTACTGGCAATGAAACATTAGCTTCATCGCGCTATGCGTTTAGACGACATTTTTATCAACATGCAGGTTTCAGATATATAGCCAGTAAACAGCCCCAAAGTGAGCAATTAAGTGTTAATAAATATGAAACAAGTAAAGATATTTGCCAGCAGCTTGAATGTTATTTTGGTGACAAAAAACTTGGTTTTGACAACTACGGGCAACAAATAGCGAAACAAGTGGTTAGTGCAATAGCTACTGAAAGTATTGCACCTAAACGTTTGCTGAACCTAGGTTGTAGTGTAGGCCGAGTCGCATTTGAGCTTAGTCAGCATTTTCAACATATTGATGCAGTGGATTTTTCTGCAAGAACAATACAATATGGTGTGCAATTACAATCGGGCGGTAGTGTGCGTTATACCGATACTATTGAAGGTGATATTTGTCAGTTTAATGAAGTTTTTTTGGCTGATAAAGTCAAGGGTGCTTGTAGTGAACGCGTACTTTTTAATCAAGCCGATGGATGTAATTTAAAAAATAAATTTAATCACTATGATGTTGTTTTGATTCAGCATGCGTTAGAGCAAAGTTATGATCCTAAACGCTTGCTGGAGAATGCTAAAAGTCGTCTTAACCCTTTAGGTTTACTGATCATTATTTCAGATTATAATTATCAATTACAGACAACAGAAAAGTCTAAATGGTTGAGTGGAATTAAAATCAATGGCGAAAACGTATCAGGTATTGATGCTTTAACTAACCAGCTCAGCGACGATTTTGAACAAATATTGGTCACTGACTTAACGCGCGTTATTACCGACTCTGTGCGTAACTTTAACGTAAGTAATTGCCAGCTCAGTGTTTGGCGAGCATTATGATAATCACGCTTATCTACGTTTTAAGTATAATTAGTTAAATATGCCGACATACACATTGCCCAAGCATATTGCTTTTAGTCAGAGCCTAGCGGGTTATATTAAATATAATTTAAGTGATTCGACCGCTCAGGCACTGACACTCGCACAGCTATGTCAGTTGAGTGCCAGTGATTTGGTTACACAAAAAGGGCTAGAGACCAGTATAGGTGATACTCTTCTCCAATATGCACCTGTGCAAGGTGATGTCGCATTACGACAAGAAATAGTTGATTTTCATCAAGAATTAAACTGCCATCGTAAAGTCATTAAAGCAGAGAGTGCCATAACATTTTGTGGTGCACAGGAAGTATTGTCAGCTATTTATCATAGCGTGTTAAATGCAGGAGATGAATTGGTAGTTATGACGCCTAGTTACCCTTCTTTGGTTGATATGGCAAAGTCGATGGGGGTTGTGGTTCGAGAAATACCGCTTTGTGCTGATAATAATTGGCAAGTTAATATTAACGACTTCAAACATGTGGTGAACGATAAAACTAAACTCATCGTGGTTAATTCTCCACACAACCCAACAGGCAGTATTATAACGACTGAACTGGCCGATCAAATACTGCAATTAGCGCAACAATACCAATGTTACTTATTAAGTGATGATGTTTCTCAAGCGAGTAATTATCATGGTCTAGCTTTAGCGCATCGGTATTTAGATTATCAAAAAAGTATTGTAGTTGGGGTTATGTCGAAAAGTTTAGGTTTAGCCGGTATTCGTATTGGTTGGGCAATCACATCGAATAATGAACTACTAGATAGCCTAATTGCGATTAAAGCGGTAAATGCTATTTGTTGCTCTAAAGTCGATGAAAAGTTGGCTTGTTTAGCACTGCAAAATCGCCGTGAAATTTTGGTTATTAACAACAACATTATACTTAATAATATTAAGTTGTTTACGGAGTTTATGGCGAGACATTCAGACAAGCTAAGTTGGAAACCACCCAAAGCGGGTATATTGACGTTAGTTGAAGTTAAGAATATTGTCGAAATGAAACGTTGGTGTTCTAACTTTACTCAACAAAGTGGTGTGCTTTTGTTGCCAAGCGACTTATTTGGTTTAACAGGTAATTATTTTCGCTTGGGCTTAGGCCAAAAGAGTTTTGCTAACACATTGTTAGTATTTGAACGTCATTTGTTATCAATGAGTCACAACATTACTTAAGAGATGAATTTAAGGTTTTAAATTTATAATACCTGCCATTAAAGTACGTAGAAAAATATCATAAAAAAGTGACAAACAGCGGCTGAAAACACAAAAAAGTGCCAAATTGCGTGGCTAAACTTTGAGTTTTTTCTCACATAAAAAATAGTTCCTAGCCCATAAATAATTCCACCTAAGGCGAGTAAAAACATACCTTCTGGTGCGAGTTTATCATTTAGTTTACCGATAAACGTTAGTGAAATTAAGCCAAGCCCTAAATAAGTTGAAAGCGAGAGCTTTTTATATTTATTACCAAACTTAATCTTAAAAACTATGCCCAATATGGCTAAAGTCCAAATAATGGCTAATACTGACGGGCCAATATCGTCAGCTAATGTAACTAACATTAATGGGGTATATGTGCCGGCAATTAATAAGTAAATAGCGCAATGATCGAGCAGTTTAAATATACTTTTTGCCTTTTCATGCAATAACGCATGATATAGCGTAGAGGCGCTAAAAAGTAACACCAAACTGACACCATAAATACTAAAGCTGACAACTTTTACTATGTCAGCTTGTATCCAAGCTAAAGTGACTAAAAGTGTTAAGCCAGCAACACTAAGCAATGCTGCTAGTCCATGACTTACTGCATTGATAATTTCTTCTGCTAAACCATATTCTTGAGTTTGCACGTTATATAATCCTATTTCAGTGTACATGTGTACGCTGAGTATCATAGCAAACCACAACGCATATTACTAGTGGTCTGACCTTTGGCTCTTTTGATAACAATTTAATTTATATTATGCTAATAAAATGAATAACTAAGGGAGATTTTTTTAATAAGGGAGAACAGAAAGTATCGCAATAAAAAAATATGTTGTGATATAAAACGCAGGTTAATATCGAACTTATTTAGATAAGTTCAAAACTAAAGGTATGACAGATAATTTTTTAGCTAAACAAAAGACACAAGTAAATAAAGTTATTATGACTATTATTTTATATGCTCTTTTAGATAAAATTTGCGTTTATAACAAGCGAGTAAAGTATAAACGCAAATAAGAGTTACAATGCTAGGTCGATAACCATTTCACGTAACTCATCTTTTGAAATTGAGTTATCATGATTTTTATCAAAGCGATTGAAGATGGTTTCACACATGCGAATACCTTTATCCTGTAACAAGCAGTCAATCAATTCGACAAATTCACTTCTATTGATAACCCCATCCTTGTCTTCATCAAACACTTCAAATAGTTCATCTACCCACTGATTTAATTCCATCAGTCATCCTCTTACTTGGCGGTTAATTCCTGTAATAGACTTTATCGTTATTTTAAGAGTATGTGAATAATTAATTATTTTATTTCGTGTAATTGCGTTTTTTTAATGCATTAGCGCACTATTTATCAAGTGTCATGCTCTGAATAAAGAGCGTGAAGGTTAAAGTGCAGACATAAATGGCTAAACGCTTGTAGCAACCAACGTACTTATTTTAAATTTGATCACTTATGACACACGGATTGAGACAACAGCATATATTAAGGTGATGTTTAAGTGGCTGGAAATAAATTCTAATTCTCTGGCTTTTGAAGCGGGATTATTCATAAATACATGCAAAATATAGCGTATAAAATTTAATTTTAAAAAAAGTGTAATAAAGTCACCGTTACTGCGACTAAGTAGTCAGTATTTTAAAAGGAAGTCAAAATGAAGATAAATTGGAAAGCTTTGTTTAGTGTGAGTCTGCTATTGGCGTTATCAAATAGTGGTTTTGCTGAAGAAATTGAAAAGCCACAGCTGTTATTGAAAAGTTGTCATGTAAAAGGTATTAGACAACAAGTGCAATGTGGCTCGTATAGCACTCTTGAAAATTATGCTAAACCCGATGGCACTACATTAAACATCAACTTTGTTGTTTTACCTGCGATTGATAAGAGTCAGGACAAGCTACCATTAATGTTTCTTGCTGGCGGACCCGGCCAAGCCGCCGCTGAACTTTCTGCACATATATATCGTGGTTTTAATGAAATTAGAAAAACACGCGATTTAATTTTGATTGATCAGCGCGGCACAGGAAAATCTAATCCTTTGCAATGTGAAGATTCGTTAGAAGTTAGCCCATACACTAGTTTGCCTGAAGACTTTTCAGTTGCTGACATAGAACAATGCTTAGAAAAGCTTAATGGTGACTTAAGCCAATACAACTCAGAAAATGCTATCCGTGATTTTGACGCTGTGCGAGCGGCTCTAGGGCATAAACAGGTACACATTTATGGTGGCTCATACGGAACACGTGCTGGCTTAGTTTATATGCGCATGTTTCCAGAATCGTTAAAAAGTGTGGTACTCGATAGCGTTGGTCCAATAGAAGTACCTATTGGCTTGTTTGGCAAAAGTGCTGAACAATCTTTTAAAAAGTTAATCGATAACTGCCAAAATGAACCTAGCTGTGCAGCAGAGTATCCGGCATTGTTAACAGAATTTAATGCTATTACAGATAAATTATCTAAAGCGCCGGTAAGTGTTGAAATTGCGCACCCAAGGTTGGGAACGAATACGGTTTTTAATATCAATAATGATAAATTTATTTCGAGCTTACAAATGCAATTGTACTCTATGGAAACTCGAGGATTAGTGCCGTTGTTAATTCACCAAGCCTACATCGGAAACTATAAACCACTGGCGGGCTTAATTGCGCAAAGTGAAGGTGGAATGGGAATCTATGTTGGTTTGCATTTTAATATCGTATGCAATGAAGATTTTCCAAAAATATCAACAGACATGAAAGCCACAGATGCTGATAATGATTTTGCTCAAGGTATGAGTTTAGAAATGGTCGCCAAAGTTTGTTCTGTTTGGCCTAAATATCAGCCCAGTGATGACTTTTATCAAACGGTTGATGCCGATATTCCAACTCTTATTATGTCAGGCGAGCTAGACCCTGTGACCCCTGCGAGTAATGGTGAGAAGTCGCATGAAAACTTACCCAATAGTCATCACATTATTTCTAAAAACAATGCACACATAGTTGCTTCTACCGTGTGTGGTATTCAAATTGTAAATGAATTTTTAACACAGCAAACACCAAAGGAACTTGATGAGTCATGTTTAGAAGAAATTCCTGATGAGTCTTTTATGGTGGGTTTAAATGGCGGTGCATTCCCAGAAGTAAAGCCGCACGCTATGCCAACAACCGAAAAGGAGTAAATCATGATTGAAGTTAATAACTTACATAAAAGTTTTGTGAGTAAGAAAAATACCGTTAAAGCCCTAGACGGATTGTCTTTTACCGCTAAAGACGGTGAAATTACGGGTATCTTAGGCCCTAATGGCGCAGGAAAAACCACTTGTCTGCGAACGCTTTATGGTTTACTTCGCGCTGATGAAGGTTATGCAACTATTGATGGTATAAAAGTAACAGAAGAGCCGATTAAGGCGCGCAAGTTGTTAGGTATTTTTCCAGACAAATTTGGTTTATACGAACGCCTAACTGCTTATGAGCAAATTGACTACTTTGCCAGTATTCACGGTATGAAAGGCGCGAATAAGCATGCCGCTATTGAACAAATATTAGCAGATTTAGAAATGACAGAATTAGCACATCGTAAAACAGTAGGGTTTTCTCAAGGTCAGCGGATGAAAGTGACATTAGCTCAGGCTTTAGTGCATCAACCGAAAAACTTTGTACTCGACGAACCCACTCGCGGCTTAGATGTTATGAGTACACGCATATTGCGTAACCATTTAGCTAAATTCAAAGAAAAAGGTCACTGTATTTTATTTTCCTCACATGTAATGCAAGAAGTTGCGGCGTTATGTGATCGCGTGATTATTGTCTCTAATGGTAAATTAGCAGCGCAAGGTACACCGCAAGAGTTATGTGATTTAGCAGGAGAAAGCCTTCTCGAAGAGGCTTTCGTTAAATTAATTGGCTCTGATGAAGGAGTAGCAGCATGATGCAATTAAAAGCCTTAATGGTGAAAGAATTTAAAGAGGCATTTCGAGACCGACGCGCATTAATGGTTGCGATGAGCATGGCATTACTCATGCCAGTCATGATCATGGTGATGTTAAATGTGGCGATTAAAGAGGCGGTTGATAACCCCGCTGTCTATGTGAAATACAGTGGTGAACAGTACGCACCGAAATTAATTAAGGCAATGATAGACGAGAATA
>TARA_R110000764_G_scaffold10921_1_pt1 | contig 17041 bp, 15 predicted proteins | sample TARA_R110000764 | Tara Oceans TARA_R110000764 (sample SAMEA4398111) | marine metagenome | biome: Polar Biome; feature: [SRF] surface water layer (ENVO:00010504); material: water (ENVO:00002006), including particulate matter (ENVO:01000060) such as... | depth 5 m | reverse complement strand
CGTCAAGTGATTGCACTCCTGTATAGTGGTGAGATTCCTAAGTGGGATGTGGCTAAGATACGCCCAGCTGGTGCCCGTTTGAAAACCTTTGGTGGTAGAGCATCAGGCCCAGCACCATTGATTGATCTGTTTAACTTTGCAGTTAACACATTCAAGAAGGCAGAGGGACGTAAGCTATCGTCTGTTGAGTGTCATGACCTTATGTGTAAGATTGGTGAGGTAGTAGTAGTTGGTGGTGTTCGCCGTAGTGCTATGATTTCATTGAGTAATCTTAGTGATGATCGTATGCGGCATGCTAAGTCAGGTACATGGTGGGAGAACAACCCTCAACGTGCCTTGGCTAACAACTCTGTAAGCTACACTGAGAAGCCAGATGCTATGTCATTCATGCGTGAGTGGACAGCCTTGGTTGAGTCAGGGTCAGGTGAACGTGGTATCTTTAATCGTCAGGCCTCTAAGGTACAGGCAGCTAAGAATGGTAGACGTGATCCTAACTTTGAGTTCGGAACAAATCCTTGCAGTGAAATAATTTTACGTCCAAATCAGTTCTGTAACCTAACAGAAGTTGTGGTACGTGCAACAGATACGATTGATACTCTGATGCACAAGGTTAAGTTGGCTACCATCCTTGGTACGATCCAGTCTACCTACACTAAGATGCCATACCTCCGTAAGATATGGGCCATCAACACAGAAGCTGAACGTCTGTTGGGTGTAAGCCTTACAGGTATTATGGATAACCCTCTCATGACTAGCAGCAATGCTGGCTTAGATAAGACACTGGAGAAGTTACGTGAAGTCGCAGTTGAAACTAATGCTGAGTGGGCTGGCCTTCTCAATATCCCTGTGTCTACTGCTATTACTTGTGTTAAGCCTTCAGGTACCGTATCTCAACTCGTTAACTCAGCCTCTGGGGTACACGCCAGACACAATAACTATTACATACGAACCGTTCGAGGAGACAACAAAGACCCCTTGACACAGTTCATGATTGATCAAGGTATTCCTTCTGCACCTTGTGTTATGAAGCCAGAACAGACTACCGTGTTTAGCTTCCCTATGAAGTCACCTGATGGTGCTGTCACTCGTAATGATACAACAGCTATCGAACAGTTGGAGACATGGTTGATGTACCAACGTCACTGGTGTGAGCATAAGCCATCCGTTACTATCTCAGTTAAGGATTGCGAGTGGATATCGGTTGGTGCCTTTGTTTATAAACACTTCGATGAGATGTCAGGTGTGTCTTTCTTGCCACACTCAGACCATACCTACCAGCAAGCACCTTACCAAGACTGTGGTAAGTCAGAGTACAAAGAGTTGTTGTCTCTCATGCCTAAGGCTATTGACTGGGCAGCCCTCGCAGACTATGAACAAGAAGACAACACATCTGGTAGTCAGACTATGGCTTGTTCAGGTGACTCATGTGAAATTGTTGACCTAGTATAAGGAACTAAAATGTATACCATCATTACTCGTGATCAATGTAACTTCTGTGACTCAGCCAAGATACTGATGAAAGGAGCAGGACAAGGCTACACAGAGTACAATGTACAGTCCTCTAGTTCTAAGTGGGTACTGACACTGCTCAAGCAAGCAGGCCGTAAGACAGTCCCACAAATCTTTTCATCTGATGGTTCTTACATTGGAGGATACGCAGAGTTGAAGGCTCTGTTTGGTAAAGTAGAAGGAAGTTTAGAATGAGTGCAGTACGTAAGAAGTTTAGCAGAGCCTTGTATGCAGCCTACGATGCACCTGCTCGTGAGGCCTTAGTAAAACACCTTGAAGGTAAGGGCCACACCATCGTTAACAATGAGGAGAACTACAATGTAGATGTAGTATCTCAGAAGGGTGGCTATACTTACTTCAATGAGGCAGAGGTTAAGACAGCATGGACAGCAGACTGGAATACATCTTGGACAGAGATACGTTTGCCTGAACGTAAGCAACGTCTGATAGACAAACATGCTGGTGTTAACGGTGTCTTAAATTTCTATATCTTCCGTCCTGACTTTAAGCAGGCATGGCGTATTAAAGATAACCAGCTTACTCAAGAGAGTTTAAAGACTGCCAAGGGTAGGTACATCACACACGGAGAGAAGTTCTTTCACATTCCTTATGTAGAGGCTGAGTTAATTAACCTATGAATAACATTGAACCCTTACAGAAACCTACTCGTACTAGACGTAAGACAACTTACAAGGGGGCAGACGCAAAGAAAACATCTGGGCTTGTACCTCGTACACCTAAACAGAAAGAGTTCATTGATGCACTATCTTCATCGAATCAGGTATTTGTTCTTGGTCCAGCTGGAACAGGTAAGACTTACGTTACGGCTACGTATGCATCGGATCAATATGCTACTAAAGCTATTGACAAAATAGTAATCACTAGGCCACACGTAGCAGTAGGCAAAGAGTTAGGGTTCCTTAAGGGTGACCTTCAAGAGAAGACAATGCCTTGGGCTTTACCTGTGCTAGACGTATTGGAAAAACACTTAGGAAAGGGAACAGTTGAAACAGGTATCAAGAATGGCAACATTGAGATGGCACCTCTTGCTCTTATGCGGGGCCGTAGCTTCGATAATGCCTTTATAATTGTTGATGAAGCACAGAACATCACCACACATGAGTTAAAGATGTTACTCACTAGGGTGGGTGAGGGTTCAGCCATTGTCTTGAACGGTGACGTACAACAGTCAGACCTGAAGGGAGCAGATGGTCTGTCTAAGGTGATCCACTTAGCTAAGAAGCACATGCTGCCTGTCCCTATCATTGAGTTTGGTGTAGAAGATATTGTTCGCAGTGGTATCTGTGCTCAGTGGGTCAAGGTCTTCATGAAAGAAAACATTTAGTAAGCAAAAAGAAACCCCCTTGGATTGCTCCTTGGGGGTTACTCTCTTATCAATAGCCTGACTTCTTCTTAGTCTTCTTGGCTGGGTGTTTGTCACCCTTCATCAGCTTTCCGTTAGGCATGTAGTGAGAGCCTGCTGGTGCCTTCTTCTTCTTTGTTTGTTTCTTAGCCATTACCATTTTCCTTGCTTCTTGCCGATGAAATAAAACGCAATGCCGAATAGAGTAAGTCCTGATACCACCACCAAGATACCCATAGTCCACTCAAGAATAGCTCTCTGTATCTCAGCCTTACGGTACATAGTCTTCTGACGATCCTTACGTACTTTAGCTTCGATAGCCAACAAATCATCCCACGCAGGTTGACCAAAAGAGAATTGAATATACGTTTTAATCTCAGCACGTAACGCCTCCGCTTGTATCTTCTTAGCAAAAATGTCCATAGCACTAGGGCCGGGACTTCCGAACAGTATGACATACCAAGGTGGATCTTCTTTTTGTTTGTGAGCAAAGTTAATATCTGACATAGCCGTAGCAAACTTAGATAAATCGTTTGATATACCAGCTATGTCCTTACCTAATTGTATGCCCTTCTTGATGGCTCCGACTGCTGCCTGTGCTGCTGCAAATGCTGTGAACGGATCAATCATGTGAACACCAACCTGCTTGGGCAGCTATAGGCGGGTGACACCCTATAAACCTTGTCATACCAACTACCATTTTTAGTTGATCCGCAGTCGTAGTAACACAGCTTTGCCAGCTGGTTTGTGCCATCAATCCATGCGTGACCCCACCCAACAAATACTAAAACACATAGCATTACCTAGGGTCTCTACTAGAAGATGACTTCTCCATCATAACCCTGATAGACTTAATGTTCTCATCTATACGTGCTAATGTAAGGGCCTGAGTTTGCACCACAGTCTCTAAGGCTTGAATACGTACATCATGCCTTACTATTTCTCTTGCATTGTTCTTAATGCTGTTGTCTAAAGAGGATACATACCAAACCAATGACACGGTTTGTATGAAGATAGCTACGACAAAGGTCAGTGGTACTGACTTAGATAGGTGCCATTCTTGATCTTGATTCATTTTGTAAAGCCTGCCCCGAAATATAATCCAACAATTGCTGACACTATGTGAGTGTCTAATGGTGTGATGACAAAGCCTCTAGCTGATTGCCATTGTACTGTGCCATCTCCCCCGAATAACCAATTAAATAAACCTCCCTTTACTTCTGTGTAACCTACGATGACACTTACCTCAGGGTACCAAACAGCTACCACCTTAGGTAAGACTATGATAGCGAACACAGCTGACAAGGCTATGATCCTACGTGTCCATGCAAAGTGTACGTCAGTCTTGCCATGTTCTCTGGCTTCCTGCATACCACCGATCATCATCTTCTGTTGTTCAGCTTTGTTCTTAGTGTTCAAGCCCCACATGGACATGACCCCACCTAGTATGGTAGAGAAAAGCATAGTGATAAGTTCTAAGGGTAGTCCGAACATTACTTTCCCTCGTCTCCTAAGGCATCTGCTACAGCATCCATTCTTGGTATAATACCAGACCGTCCTCTTTGCCTAGCAGTTTTGTACTCGTCATTGTTTAAGAACTCAGCAGCTGCTTCCTCAAACTTACCTTGATTTATAAGTTTGATTGTTGCTGGACTCCCTGACATACCCCCACGAAACCAACTCTGAGCTATTTCTACTTTTAGGTCTGTAGAAAGACTATCAAAAGATGGGATAGCAGAACGAATAGCTGGAAGCCTGACGTTAATGTCTTGTAGAAGTAAGGCCTTAGCATCTTTCTTAGATATTGTTTGGTTGGGCTTAACGTCACTACCGTAGTGTCCGTAACCTATTGTTAAAAACTTCTCGCCCTTTGTAGCTAGATAAGCTTTACTTTCATATTGCTCCTCTGCTATTAAACGCTTAGTTAAGATATTCAGGAAAGGGTCAGCTTTTTCTTCCCTAGCCTCAGGACGTAAGGATGTCTCAGGAGCAGCTGTGTCAACAGGAGGCTGCATAACCTGCAAGTCCGTGGCTACATCAGCAGCATCTAGCTCAGGTTCAAAGACTCGTTGATCCTCAGGTACTGTTGACTGATAACCTGTACGATCTGGGTCTTCTGACACAGGTGCAGGTGCGGCGGGGGTGGTTGCTGTGTCAACAAGCTCAACAATTTCATCAAAGTCCCAGAAGTTACTCTTGGAAGATGTTGTATCGGCTACTACCTCATCTTTATCCCAGAAGTTAGCCATATCCCTATTGCCCCTTCTTAATTCTAACAGTAGGGTTAGTGCCAACCCTGTAATGAGCACCAACAGGAACCATTGTATAAGCTTCTTCATTAGCAACTGCCCAAGGGTTTGCATAGGAACCTTGTGCTTCTACACCAGAACCACCAAAGCCTTCTTTTACTGTGCCATCTTGAGCAGTGTAGTACACACCTTTTCCTAAACCAGCAACAGTTTCCAAAGCATTAGGTGTACCCCAAGCTATTTTAATTGGATTCTCTTGTGTACCTAAGGTGGTGGGGCCAGCCTCAGATGAATTAAAATCTTCTACAGCATTAGGCCCAATGTCTACCTTAATCTTCTTAGACATGTCCTTAAAGAACTTCAGTCTCTCAGGGATACCTGATACTTTTGCGTACTGACCAGCCATACCCTTCCACAAGGGGCTGTCTAGTACCTCTGTAGCTGCAAGGAACTGATCGTATGCCACACTGTCTGGTTCGATCTCACCTGAACGAGATAGTCTGCTCTTTAGAAGTGTACGGGCAGAGCCACCCTCTTTCCACATAGCTTCAAAGTCACCGCCGTAGTACTTAGCTACAACAGCCTGAAGAGACTGGATATTAGGTTGTGCACCTGTCAAGGTATACTTACCAGTTGTTGAGTCAACACCTATGCCGGGAATTGTTTGAGTAAGACCAGCCGCAAGACCACCATAAACTGTCTGCTGATGCTGTAAGGCTAGGCCCATTGCAGTTCTTAGGTTGGCAGCCATCACTGCGCCATCACCACCCTGTGCCTCTAAAGCATTTAACTTGTTGATAGAAGCATTTGAAAACAAAGAGTTTATGTAACCTGTGGATGGTTGGGTATTCTTAGTCAAGCCGTACGACAGAGACATTACACTGGTAGCAAAGGCGTTAGCAGTCTCAGGGTTTTTTAAGTCAGCTATCGGTAAGGACTCTATTGCTCCTTTGTGGAACATCATGTTCTTACCGTTAGTCCAAGCATCACTGCTATCAAACTTTTCTGATACTTCTGGGCTAAAGAAACTATCACCGGGAGGAAGTGTACCAAGGACTGGCGCATCTGCAACAGTCTTACCACTTGGGGTGATACCCATAAGTTCTAGTACAGCTGGATCAAAGTTGAGTGTCTTGTAGTCAACCTCTGCAACCTCATAACCATCATTAATGGCAGTTTTTAAGTCTTTTGTAGCATTTGCTGCAATTTGAGCAGTGAGTAATGGGTCTTTTAAAGATAATGCAGCAAGTACTGAACCACCTTTTTCCAAGGCTAGGGTAGCCATCATTCTTGTGGCTGCTTCTGTAGCATTAGCAGCATCGTAGCCCTGTAAGGCTGTAAACAAGTTATCAACAGAGGCTAGACGGGCATTCATTATCTCCCACTTCTCTAGGTTCTGTGTACCTGTAGGTTTCTGGAATGCTGGCTGTGATTTAAGTACTAGGAAACCATCCCGTAGTCTTTGCAGGTTCTCTAGGCTAAAGTTCTGACCAGCCTGCTCTACACTTAGTGCCTTTGAAACAGCTGATGTAAAGCTGTCGAGTGTCCTGATGTTCTGATCAAAGCCTGTGGACCAATCTAGGTTCCCTTGCATGATACCAGCATTGGCAGCTACTTGAAAGGCTGAGTATGTGTCTACTGCACGTTGAGCAGCCACTTGATCAGAGATTTCCTCCCCTTTAGCAGCGGCTTTCTTCTTCTCTTCCTCTATGAAACCAACCTGTATAGTGAAACCAGCCTCATTAAACTGTTCTACTTTTAAATCTACAACAGACGGTGCTTGCTTAGGTACAGTGTAAACGTCCTGTCCTATAAGTTTTGTAGCAATAACTTTTTCTTCATCGTTCATACCTAGACTAGCAAAGATTACACCATACTTTTGAGCTAAGTCATCTTGACTCATGCCCCTAGCTTTATCTTGCTCCGCATTACGTATCTGCGTTTTGTATTCTTTACGATCCCGATCAGACTGAGTGACTGTGGTTGGTGTTGGTATACTTCTTGCATATGAAGCACCTAGGTCCAGTAATCCACTTATGGCCCCAGCCGCAACGGAAATATTAGAGACTTGTGCTACAGGTTGGGGTGCAGCCGCTGCTCCCGATACGTTTTGGTCTAGTGTAAAGGCCATTCTTTATTCTCCTTGAGCAGCTTGTGCTGTAATCTGTGAACCTGCTGACTGACCTCTTGCACGTTTAATCAAGTCTGCCATGGTATCTAACCTGACAATAGCACGGTATAACTTTGTTTGGTTTTCTACAGAGAAGCCACCATCTTCGATTAAATTCATGGCATCTGTGTAGAGTTCTCCACCTTCTTCTATTTTAGCAGGTTCTCCTGTTTCAATCAAGGCTAAACCTTTAGATGCCCAACGATCAATGCGATTTCTAGCATCTTTAAACTTAGCATCTTCTTTGTATGAGATATCCTTAGCATCGTAGTGGTTGAGAACCTTCATAGGTGTAGAACCACCAATGATTGAAGCTACAAAACCTAAGTTAACTTCTTCTTCTGAGAATGCACCAGCCAAACTACGGCGTTTACTACGATATTCACCAGTTTCAATCAACTCGACAACCTTGGCATAGATGTCTACTGACTTTACGTTACGCATCATCACGGTAAACTCTTCAGCAGCAACTTGATTGTGTCCACCAATCAAAGCCGAGAGTGTATTCCTGAGGGATTTGAATCCTTCTGTACCAATCTGCCCAGATGGACCAGTAAGGGTAGACCATACTGGGTCTTCAGCAAACAACTCTGAGTACTGTTGGACAAGACCACCCAGAGGAGCAATACGAGTACCTAAGGATACGTCTGTCCCTACACCCTGTGAAAGAACCCAGTCAAACAAACCAAACTTGACTGCATTGAGGGCAGCTGTTGAGTCTTGATCCTCTGGGTCAATGCCCATTGCTACCATAGCAGCTGTAACTCTAGGAGGGAAGCCCATACCACGAGTACCAAACAAGACTGTGTTGGTAGCAAGCATACGTGCTCGTTCACCTTTGCTCAAATCACGACCAATAAGGATGTTATCCAAGAAACGGTTGGTGTATGACATCCACTGTGTGGCTAGACCAAGGATTGGACCTTCTTGGTAGGCACCTTTTTGACCAGATGTCATGCGGAAAGAGAGGACTTGCTCACGATTGGCTACATACTGTAACCCTTTCTCACTGAACACATCATCTGATACTTTTCTGGCACCATGCTCAACAACAGCTGTAGCAGCGGATGCAATACGTCCGTAAAGTTCACCCATTTTAAAAGGAGTAAGGCCCATCTCTAAAGCTTCAGAGGCTACACCAGCATTCTTATTAAATGTTGCACCACTACGTTCCAAAACAGACGTACCGATAATGTCACGGCCTGACTCACGCATGTACCGTACTGTGTCAAGAAGTTCTTGCTTGCTCATACCAGCGAAACCGTTGGAGTACATTGAATCAATGTCCTTAGCGGCAGCTTTAGGTGTCTTCAGCATCAAGTGAACAATCACAGGTACGGCAGCAGTCGCCTTAGCACCAGCTTTAGGGGATATTGCCATGATCTGAGCAACGTGAGATGCGTTAAGCACCATCTGGTCAGGGTTAAGGAAGCCCATCTTTAGGTGGAAAGCAAATGCTCTGGCTCTACCAGCTGCACCACCAATCCAGTCCTCAGGTTTTGTCTTCAAACCTTTGCCTAGGCCAAACACACCTTCATCGTAAATACTTTGAGAAAACATAGTGTACAAAGTGTTCTCTTTATCTGCACGATCATGTAAACCTAGACGCCGTTTGATTACCGCTTGCTGATCCATCATGTCTGCGTCTACAGACTTAGAACCTTTACCGCCTTTGATGTTAGCTAGACGTACAAAGTCCTCAGGCTGTGACGGAATTACACCACCTTCAAACTCTACGTTACCTAATCTCTTAGCTTTTTGTACCCAACCATTGACAGCAGCCTGAGTTGCTTTATAATGAGTGTAACGGTAAGCAGTTGATTGGAACTGTTCCATGATATTGGTAATAGGTTCTTGGTTACCTACACGAGCACCACCGTATTCCAAAAGAGGAGTGTCACCACGTTTACGAGATACCCGCATTGACTGGTACTCACCTACAGACATACCTTGTCCATCAACAATCTCAGCATCAACTTGCTGATCTCTACGCTTAACCTCAAACTTAGCAGTAAAGTCTTCTTTTTGTTTACCAGCTAGAAGCTTCAAGTCACCAAAGTTCTTGATTGAAGATGGGTTCCAAGAATTGTTAGCTGCAATTACAGCATTAACACGTACTAAGTCATCACCAGAAATGTCTAGCTTAGAAATAGACTTGATACCTGTAGCTTTAAAGATAGGAGCCAAAACATCTACAATATTGTTGATTTCCCTAGCTGCTTTATCCGCTTCTTTAGCACTGAAAGAACCTAAGAGTGTACGGAAACCCTTTGCTGATTTCTTACCACCAGCTAAAGTAGTCTGGTAGATTGAACCGATAAAGAAGTTAAGACCTTCATTGTTACGTGAACCACCTACGTTGTACCCTAGTACGTCTGACTTTTGAGGTACACGAGCATCAACTACATCAGTTACATACTCAAACATCTTACCTTCTGGTGTCTGGTAGGGTTGATCCAGTTTATAAACTACCCGTTCACCTACACGGGAACCTTGGATACGACCCTGCAACCTGCTATACACTACAGCATCGTCAGCTACTTTGGTAATCACTCCAATACCATCGTATCCCTGATCAATAGTCACACTCCAACCACCACGGTTAGCTACTGTCTTCAATATCTCAGTAGCTTTAACATTCCATGCTGCGTTATTAAAGTCAGTCAATGCACGGTACGCAGTAAGTTGTTTCTCTGTTGCCATCTTACCGTTTATTTGGTAGAAGTCTGTAGCAAACTGCTCTGAGCTTGGAGCACCCCGTTGAGCAGCTAGGTTTGTATCTGTGTCACCGATTGGTTTGTCACGGTAACGTGTCATAACCTTGTTAACCTCAGCACCTTCAGCTTTACTTAGTTTGTTAATGTCTTTAAAGGACTGATCAGCAAGTTTACTTACCCTAGAGACAATACCTTCAGCTGCATTGATCATGAAACCAATACGAGGGCCAACTGTAGTTTGTCCAGCGGAGAATAGACGGGCTGCTGCACGTTTTACAAAGCCATCATCTATTGTAACGTCTTCAATCTCTTTAGCTAAACGACTTGTGTCAATACGTTCTTCGTATTCCAAGTACCATCCACGTTTGTTTTCTTTCAAGCCGTAGCCTTGCTCTAAGTCATCAGCATTTCTACGTATTGGTTTGTAACGTGGGTCATTTCCTACCGCTTCTACTGCTTCCTTACGGGTAGCAAAGGCTGCACCATTCTCTGACTTACCAAGGACAGCAGAGTAGATATAGTTGTCTGAACCTTCTGCCCGTCTACGAGATACCTTTACAAAAGCATTAGTGGAGCTATCCATAAGGCGAGTAGCAACCTTCTGAGTAGCTTCCTGTAGGCTCTCTCTTGAGAAGGCTTTACCAGCAAAAGGAGATGCCATGATACGGGACATTTCATCAAACAGCATAGAAGCTTTAGTACCTTCAATTACTGTTGCTGCTTGAGGTACTGGTGTACTAGGATTAAGATCTAAAGTAGTTGGGCCAGCTTTACCTGACACAGAGTTAGGCGCATTACCTGTGTTGATTTGAACGACTGTAGCCTTAGCACCAGCTACGTCACCTTTAGTTGCTGTAATAACTTCAGATGCTGAACGTGCTTTGAGTACACCAGCCACTGTCTCAGCTGTTGAGGCTGTACCAGTGATCAGTTTGCGACCACCTGCGGCTACTACACGACCTGCTACCTTGGTAATACCCATTGTAGCTACGTCAGCTAGGGCTAACAGTTGGTTAAAGCCAGCATTCTCATCTGTGCCGTAGTTATCTATTAAAACTTGTACATCCCTGAGGCTTTCATACTCACGAATGTTAAAGATACCTTTAGTTTCCGCATCGTCTAGCTCTGCATCCCAGTAAGCATCGAACTCTTCTGGTTCCATAAGCAAAGTATCTGCATACTCTTTAGATTTACCAGCATCCTTACGGATTAACATCTCAAACACACCAATAGTAAAGTCCCTAGCTGTGTTCATAGTGCCAGCAGCTATCCACTTGAATGTGGAAGGGTCATTCTTCTCAAGACGTTCAGCTATACGTTTGTTAATCAACTCATAGTTAGTCAACATACGTAAAGTTTCTTGGTTAACTGTATCGTCATCAACCATCATAATACTTGAGAAGATAAACTCACGAGGAGACACAGCTATTTGCTTACGGTCTACATGCTCTTGTGCTAAACGACCAGCTTCTTCCACTGGTACACCAGCTGAGTACAAAGTCTCAAGGAATACATTAAGGTCTGGGAACTGTTTAGACAGACCCTCATGTGTCATATCCTCAGCAAGACGAGCCTCTGAAATTACAGCAGGGTCAACCTCAAGGAGTAGTGACTGCTCTTCAACAGCTTGTATTTCAATAGGTGACGTTGGATCAAGAGGTGGCTTACCTACTGTACCAGTAGTCTCCTCTGAATCTGCGAGTAGTTCCTCTAAGGAGACTATGCTGCTCATTTTTAGTACACCCCAGACACTGGAGAAGGATTGGAATTTATCGGGGTTTTTGTAATTTTCGGTTTCGGTGCTCCTCTAAAACCCATACCAAGATTAGCGATACCAAAACCAAGACCTGCTATATCTGAAGACATTTGAGCTTGAGTTTGGAACATAGAAATCTCAGAGCTTAGACCACTCATTTGTGTACCAAAGCCTAGCTCTGCTCCAAGTTGTGATCGTCCTGCACCAACTCCACCTGCTAGACCTGAGCTTTGATCAGTACCAGCTGACTGTGCAGAGGCTCTTGCTCGTGCTGAAGCAAGGATATTAGAACGGATAGCTGCTCTACGTTGGCGTCTAGCTTGTAGGTTAGATGCTTTCTGTTGTGCACTAGCAGCTTTTTTAGCTGCGTTAGAAGCATTGACAGTAGCTGCAACGCCTACTGTTGCTCCAACAATGATTAGGGCTGTTAGCGCTGAAACTGCCATATTAAAATTCCTTTATGTGGTGGGTTTCTGCTTTTGAGTAACCCTTTTTTTCATATATTTGAGAAAGGTCTGTTATACCTTCTAGGTAAGTCATACCAATATACTTGACACCCTTTGACAAAGCCCATTCTTCGTATGCTTTCATTAATCTAAAGGCGGCAGTACTAGTCCTGTGGTCTTTGTGAACATACCAAGCTATTTCAGTGGCTAGTGTCTCTGAAGAAAACAAAGGTTGACCGTACATACACGCAATAAGCCCTACTATCTCTTCATCTTTTTCTGCTAGAAGTATCTCGTAGTTATCTGTAGGAAAAGAACTTATGATTGCTTCTTGTGTTTTCTTAGCATCCCACGAGTAAGGTACTTTAGACTCTTTGTGGAATTGTTTGAATAAGATAAGGCAGTCTAGAACGTCTTCCTCTACTGCTTTGCGAATGTTAATAGGTGTTGTTTTTACCACCAATTACCTCATATCCTACTAGGTGAAAGTCTTTACCTGCTGCACTCTCGAACCTAAGTTTCATTGAACGTCCCCGACCACGGACTTTTGATTTAGTTACTACAGTATCTGTTGGGTAGTGTATAGAACTTAAGTCGTTAGGGTCTACTACTGGAACATCTTTAAGTTTATAGATTTCACGAGGAGTACTGTTAGCTTTAGTTAGGTTCCAAGAAACAGACATCAAACAGCTAGATGGATTAATGAAGTCGTACCCTGCTCCACTAGCTACGTAACCTTCTTCAGTTACCCTCATGTACGTTGTAACGTAAGGAGCAGTCTTGAAGGTTGTCATGTCACCCATGAAGTCGTAGCCTGCTTCAGCATAGCTCTTGTAGTCTGCTGTACCCCAGTCAAGGTATGTGTCACCACGGAAGGTAGCAAAGGTCATCTTACCTGTAGCACCATCCCGTACAAGAACCTTTATCTCACTGTCGCCTTGGAGGTAGTCCCGGTACAGTGTAGCTTTTACGTCATCTGAACCATTGACGATTGTGTCTGCGCCGTTAACAACTTGTAGTTCAGTTGCTGTAGAACCTAGGCCTGAGTAGTATGACGTACCGATAATGTAGGGTGTGTCAGTATCTTGATCTGCTATCTTCCAAGGGTAGAAAGCCTGAAGGGCTAAGTCCATGACTAGAATGTTATTGTACTTGTAGTTAATAGACTCTGTAGCATCAGGGTAAAACCAGAAGACCCTTTGATTTACTTTGTCGTACTCTACGTGGACCTGTGCCTTCTTTTCATTAGGGATCTTATTCCAGAAGGTCTGAATAGTCGGGAGAGATAAGTTTTGAGCAGTAGGTACGTTAAGGCTCTCACCTTGTTGGATAGCATAGATACCAGTCTTACTCCACCACACAGGTAAGCCATCTGCTACAATAAAGGAGTTCTCATTTGTTAAACCTGTGTCACTAATACGAGTAATAGCATACTCAGTAGCACGGAACACGTTGTCTACACCAGCAACTGCCCACACACCATTCTCAGCAAACACTAAGAGGGATGCCCCTAGTACGTGTAGCTTGCGGATGTTGTGTGCATCAGGGATACTAACCACACCACCATCAGTATCTAACAAGTCACTTATGATCTCTGAGGTAGGGTCATATACCTGAAAGCAGTTACCTACATCAGCCATTCTGTCTGTTAGCCTAGAGAAGTAAACCTTACCACCATTCTTAGCTGAGTCAATACCTGCGTAGAAGACACGACCAGCGTAGGCTGCGACAGTACGGAACCTAGCTGTCTCAACTTCTGTTGTTAAACCGGATCGGCTCTTACTGAATACATTGACAACAAAGTGACCATTAGCTGCAAGAGATGAACCAGAATAAATCTCTTCCCAGTCTGTTGCACTAAAGGCACCGTTAGCATCTTTACCTGCGTACCACGCATGGGTAAGAGCATATGTGTAAGTAGCCGGACCACCGCCCTGACCCCAACCTACGTTCTTAGCATCGTATGTACGTGCAGAAGAAGGGCTGCTATCATTAGAGAAGTATTCACTTGTTACCTCTGTGTCTGAACCCTGCCAATCAAAGTCTCTCTCTTTGAAACTGATTACTGTCTCTGAGAATGTTTGTGTAGATGTATTGAACTCAATATAGAATGTATTGATTGCTGGTGAAGCAACGATCAATGCACCATTCAAGGAGGTTACTTGGATACGTTCTTCTCCGGGGACAAGATTGTTAGATGCATTGTAGGTGTTAAGGTAAATAATAGTTCCGGAGCCTTGATACAGATTAGCTGACAAAGGATCAGCTGACTTCTCGTAGAAGTGAAGAAAGCCGTTTACTTGAACTACTAGGAACTCTAGGTTAGTCTGACCAGCTACGTTAAACCAGTCTAGTGTCTGAACTAAAGCACCCTCAGGAACAACAAGACCTGAGAGTACATGGTTTTCTTCGTATGTTAAAGCCTGACGCCTACGACGAGTACCATCCCGTTCCAAGGCACAGTTAAGCTCATCTACTGACGCATTCTCAGGGAACGTAAGCTCAGAGGCCTCAGTAATGAGACCTTTAACAAAGGTATTAACTGTTCTCTGGATCAGGCTCTGTGGCATTTAGCATTTCCTTCTTGGCCTCACGAGCCTTGTACCTGTCATTAACTGCTTTACGGGGTGTAGTCTTCTTTAACTCTAGGTGTGCCATAACAGCTTTTAATGCTGCGGCACTACCTGTCCACCGTCCATTCAGTTCTTCTGGAACCTGCGCTCCACTCTCGTACTTTACTGCGTAGAACTTAAAACCATCTTGAGGATTATAAACGATAAGAGCTTTTTCAGTCTTATTACTTTCTACTTTTATTTCTTGACCATCTTCACTTGTAATTAGGTTAACGTCTACCATAGTCGTTCTTAGGCCTTCCTACATTTAGTCGGTGTAGATCGTTTTGTACGTACACCTTTTGACGTCTAGCTAACTGCTCAATCTTAGGGTCAGTACCTGACTTGAACAAAGACAAGGCTGTTGATTTAGCCTCAGCTAGAAGATATGGGAACATTACATCGTCAATGTCTGGGATAAAAGTATCTGTGTAGGAATCAAATGTTGGGAACCTTACACCGTATGCTCGTGTCTTGGCTGAGGTAAGCGTAGCATCTACTGATGACATGTAAGAGTCTAGTACTACATTCTCATCATCAAAGGAGGTATAGTAAACTGGCATTACATCGTTACGGATAAGTAAGATACTGTCTGCTTGTACATCCTCAACTTGTAATACGTTTGAGGCAGTACTGTCCCGGCTATCTGACACACTAAAGAAATCGTCTGGGCTTAGGTATGTAAGACGTTTGTATTTTACACTTCCGACTACTTCTGTCACGTTATAGTCTAAGAACTCAATGTTCTTTATACGGGCAGGAAAAGAGAAGTGGGTAGGTCTAACTGAACTAGAGAAGGAGGTGAGCTTAATAGTTTGTGAATGTTCAGGGATAGCCCGTGCGGATATCAAACCGAAGTAAGTATTCTCAATAACACTAGCTATCTGAGCAGCTTCGTTTGAATCAGAAATACTGTTGATCTCCTCCGAATCCATATCGGACAAGATGTTCTGAACCATTTCGAGGAGAGTCATTTTCATGTTATGCACTCATTCCAATAATTGAGACATAGATGTTTGCGTAGTTTACTTCTACGTTGTCTGCATCAGCCTTAGTTTTAATTTCAATGTAATCGTTCTGTGCAAGGGTTGTCAAACCAGTTACACTAATAGAACCCCAAGTTCCTGTAGCAATACTACGGATAGCCCTTGAGCCTACAATCTCTGTACCGTTCTTAAACAAGGCCCACTCTACATCCTTTGTTGGCCCTGTAGTCTGAGTAGATGACATTGTTACATTGATAAGACCAGTAAGACCTGTAGCATCGTCATATTTAAATCGTAGGTTAGGTGAGGTGACTACTGTAAAACCACTGGTTGTAGTAGAGGAGATAGAAGGAGATAGGAACTTCTCAGCAATGTCTGTATCAAGAGAATAGGCATAAGGAGAAGACTTATTAAATGCTGTTGCAGCACCTAAGTGTCTATGGATAGGTTGCCATGTACCACTGCCAGAACCATTAGCAACGTAGGTCTGCCCACTACTAGCAGCAGCAACACCCTTAGGTTCGTGTAATGCACCACCTGTTAATACTGAATGTTCTACGTTAGCCATGTTAATCTATCCTTACCGGGGGGCCTTGTTAAGACTATTATACACAGAAGTAAAATAGTTGTCAAGCATAAAAGGGTAACAGGAGGAGATTTCTCCCCTCCCGTTGTATTTAAGCTTAAGTCATTGGCTTTGTAAGAACAGAAACCATGTTCTCTGGACGGTACAATTTCATACCGTAACGTGCAGTAGTAACGAACTCTGTACGCTGCTAGTCTTTGTTGTACTCTGAGTCCACTTTCAGGCATCTGACGCCATGCACCAACAAACGGCGACACAGCTTGGTCAGCTGAGAAGAACAAGTTGTTGATTGCGTTAGCTGGAGCAGCCGCACCACTGATAGTTTCTGAAGACTTTGTAGCAAGGTAGTTAGATGTGTATACATCGAAACCATAGATGTTAGCTACAAAAGACATACCAGAAGCAATACCAGTATTTACGATACCTTCCCAACGTGGGTTGTTAGCTACAGTTGTCAAAGCTGCGAGGGTATTCATCTCAAATTCAACAGATGGATCAACAATAGCAACAAGGTTACGCTGCGGTACTTTACCAGTCTTCAATGCACGAAGAGCTTTTGCAAAGTCTGCAACTCCAATCACACCACCAGTACCCGAACCAATCATACGGTGAGCAACACCGTTAATGTCGTTAGGGTTAGCAGCTGT
>TARA_R110000764_G_scaffold35204_2_pt1 | contig 17142 bp, 18 predicted proteins | sample TARA_R110000764 | Tara Oceans TARA_R110000764 (sample SAMEA4398111) | marine metagenome | biome: Polar Biome; feature: [SRF] surface water layer (ENVO:00010504); material: water (ENVO:00002006), including particulate matter (ENVO:01000060) such as... | depth 5 m | reverse complement strand
AAGCTCGGACCTGCGGATGCTCAGAAGATTGACCAGAGCATCGATGACCTGCAAGCCTCCGAAGAAAATGCTGTTGCCCACCGGGCGCTGTTAGCTGCTGAGAAGCGTGTGAAAGGCGGCATGGAGCGAGTACTTCGCCTGGCCATCAAGCTACGTGACGCAGCCCGGAAGACCAAACTTTCCAAAGCCCTTGACGATAAGATCAGTCTGTTCGAGAACCAGCTCGCTGGGGAGACGGACATGTCGACCCTGCTCGACTCCATGGATAGCATGATCACCAGCCTCGAGTCTGAGGTGACTGACAAGCTTGTTGCTAAGATCAAGACCATCTCCAGGAAGGTTAAAGGTGACGGCAAGAAGAACGCTAAAAAGCGTGAGAAGGCCACCGGTACAACGACGACTAAAAACCAGGTGGACATCTTGGGTAAGCGTGTGATCGGTGCAGCTGACCGGGCCACTAATGAGAACGTCAAAAAAGTCAATGAGTTAAAGGAGCCTTTCGATGAGCTCCTCGCAAAGGACTTGGAACAAGAAGCTTTCCTCAACGCCTACGTTGAGCTTGGAGGTACCGAAGAAGTGGGCCTCGACGTCCACGCTGCCAAGGGCACTCTCAAGATTGTTCGAGCTCAGAAAGCTGCAGAGGCCCGTGCCCGCAAGGCTCAGAAAAACCGGATCAAGACCCGTGAGACTGCCAAGCAGGCCCAGGCCAAAGTTGACCAGACAATCGCCGACCTCATCACCGAGGTGGAAGACGGCCCTGCAGATGCTGCTACTGTCCAGCGCAACAAGAGTATCCGGTCCGTGTTCGCCGGCCTCAAGCGTAGAACTCGTGCCGTTTCCAGGCCTGAGATCGAAGCTGCTTTTGCAGAGCTCACCGACGCTGCTGGTAACCCACTCTTAGATGCCGACCGTGTTCGTGTCCTCTCTGACACCGCCGAGGAAGCTCGGGTTCAGGCTCAGGAGAAACGTGCTGCAGACCTCGAGGCTAAACGCGCTGACGCTGAGCTCGAAGACGCTAAGCGTGAAGCCAAGAAGGCTGGTGTCAGTGAGACCCAGGCCGCTAGACTTTTCGACCTACCCCAGGAGAAGACCGTTTCAGATGAGGGTGGACCCCGCACTGTTCGTCAGATCATCCAGGACGAGGTCATCGATAACCCGGCCCGTCAGATCCTGGACCAGAACGACCGGATCAAACTTGCCGAAGAAATTCTCACAGAGCGGACCGACCTCACTCCAGAGCAGGTCAAGCGTGTCGCCAAGCAGGTGGAGGCCAACCTCACCGAGCTCCTGGTTACCAAGAAGGCCAAGATCGCCGAGGACATCGGAAATATCCTGGGCAAAGGTGGAAACCTCACACCTGACCAGATCAACAAAGCTGTCCGCCTGGAAGTCTTCGATCCTACCCAAGATTTCGCTGGCTCAGTTGCTGCGCTCGCCGGTTGGGACGGTCTTACCCCGGACCAGATGCGCCAGCTCGCTGAGTATGAGGCCAAGATCACCGCTGCCGGAGTCAACACTCGGACCGCGATGTGGTACCGCTTCAGCCAGATGCGTATCATCAAAGCTTCAACAGGTATCACGCCAAACAGCCGACGCCTCCTCAACTCTTACCTACGTGGTTCCATGTACTCGAGCACCAACTCGCAGTTCCTAGGCGTCATGGTGGGTGGCTGGGTCCTCGGATCCATCTACATCCGCGAAGGGTTCAAGGTGGCCTTCGATCCAAAGATCCCAATGTCAGAGCGTTTCAGTGAGATCCTCAACTTCCAAAAAGTCGTTGGTGGAAACATTCTCCGCGGTGCCCGTGAAGCCAAAGCCGTATGGCAGTCTGGGGGTACTTCATTCCACTCTCAGTTGATGGGAGGCCAGGAAGTCGAGTCTCAAGGCAAAGTTACAGTTGATGAGCTCACCACACTCTACGACCAGTCCACTCAGCGACTCTCTGCGGCTGTTGGGGCTTACCGACGTGCCCAAGGCACCGCCAAAGCCAAGCCGGCCGCTAAGATCGCCCTGGAGGCCTTTAAGAAGTGGGTAGTTGCTGGACAGCGCTTCACTTTCCAAGGGTTGAGCTCAGTGGATGCTGCGGTCACCAAGACCTCTTCCTCCATCCAGGCTCAGGTCCTGGCAGATCGTCGCGCTAGAGCTGCAGGTCTCAACCGTCCCGAGATGGATGCGATCCGCGAAGACTCTTACAACCACGCTAAAGGAATTGCTGATCACCTACGTCGGAATGACATCACTAACGAGAACTTGATCGCCATCGAGGTGCTCGACGCTGTCGAAGGTGGTATCTTCCAGAGGTACGCCAAGATGGGTGCTGACGTTGCCAGCCTCATCGAGGAAGCCGTCGGGGACGTTCAGTCTCAGATTGGTACCGGTGAGACTAACGACACTGTTATTGGTAAGCTCACAGACATCATCTCCCATGGCGTCAACGAGTTCCCAGGACTCACGCTGCTCGCTCCTGCGGTTCGTACCGTTGGTAACGTCACTGATGAGCTGATGTGGACCGCACCGATCATCGGTCTGTACCGCGCCTACTCTACCAAAGGTGACTCTGTCCGAGCTAAGCGCAACCGGGCCAAGTTCAAGAACGTTTCCGCTGAGTGGCAGTTCGCCAAGCGCCGTCGTCTGATGTGGGGCTCCCACGCCATGACGGCCATCGCTGGAGCCATGCTTGCCATGAACGATGACCTGGAGGACGAGGACAAGTGGTTCTGGTACACTGGTTTCTACCCTGCCAAAGACAAGAGCGAGCAAGAGCGTTGGGCGAAACAAGGAAACAAGTGGACCGAGCACACCTTGATCGTGTTTGGTACACACATTCGCCTGGACCGCGGTTTCGGACAATCGATGCTCCTCCCAATGGTTGCAGCCTCGACCGGGCACCGTGTGACCAAGAACGTCAGAGCGACTGTCGCTGGTAATCTCGACGTTGAGAAAGCTTACGACGAAGCCTTCACTGACATCATCGGGCACATGGGCTTAATTCTCCCAGGCTTCTCGTCTGGAGAGAGCTTCTCTCGGGCCGTGGCCTACCGTGGTGGCGCTATCAACTACATCCAGCAGAAAGCTTCAGTGTTCGTCCCCTTCTCCGGACTGGCCAAAACGCCTCGACGCCTCAACGATCGTATCAACACCAAAGAGACCGAGGCCTCCGCCTTCAACTTCAACCCGTTCTGGGTGGACACCGACGGCGAAGGTGTGGTGGTGTACAAGAACTCTCTTGGAGAGAAATTGGAGCCTGTCAACGACATCTGGAACTACGTCCGGAAGTTAGGAATCCCAATCTATATGGAGCCCACAGCGCGTGGACGCGACCCTGAGAAGAAAGCTGCTCTAGAGTTCCGGATCAACTCCAGATACACTGGAGGAAAAGTCTCGCGCCAAGCGTGGGCCGCTGAAGCTGCCAAGGGCGGTGTGGAAAACACCAATGCCAACTTCAACGCTTTCGCTGATGCGTATATTGCCAACTACATGAAGCAGCACACCAAGCTGGTTCCAAAGTTCAATCCTGAGAGCTCCAAGAAGGATGCCCGGGATCTCCAGGGGCGGATGTGGGAGAAGTCTAAGACAAAAACTTACACGAAGCTCTACCCCAAACTCGCCAAGGCTAAGCGCCTCGAGAAACGAGCTGAGGATACGCGGAAGCGGAAGCTGAAAAACCCGAAGGTCTACTAAGGCTTCGTCACAGCGCAGAGTCTCTCACAGGCCACACAGCGGTACCCTCCTTCGTCAGTTATGACGATATGGGTACCGCAGCACGTTGATCTCCACCAAAGTGGCGACTTACGTTGAGCTGCCAGGTTACCTCTGTTGCGGTCGTCCTTGCCGCCATCGGTTTTTCTCGATTGGGAATCACTCACGGTCGCGTGTCAGTTAAGGTTCCCACGTTCTCGGAGTCGAGCAGTACAGCCACACTGGCAGCGATGTGTGCGAGGTGACGCAGGCCACTCTCCGGGTCCAGGTCTTCGCCGTCCAAGTACGCGTCCAGGTGGCGTCGAATCGCCCCGACGTAGGTCATGGTCTTGATGCCTTTCTCACGCCAATTCCATTCGCCATATTTCTCAGCGCCGTGAGCAAGCACTTTGGCGGTCTCGGCATTGAAGATGGGTGGGAGCAGTTGAAGGGGGAGCTTCTTCGCACCGGCAGCGGCTTTAGGATCTGTGAGCAGGATCACGTCTTTGCATTCGTTCATAACATTTGTAAGTTCTTGAGGGCTTGTAGCAGCCCGCTTTGGGTTCCGCCTTTTTCGCGGAGAGCTTCAGCAACGGCGTCGTCGACGGTGCCTGGGCAGAGGAGTCTATAAATGATTGTCTCGTAGCTTTGTCCGGTTCTGATGATCCGGGCATTGGTTTGGATGTAGGCTTCGTTGGAGTAGGTCAGGGTGAACCAGATTGCGATCCTGCAGCTGTCCTGGATGCCATCGATGCCGTGGCTCAAGCTCCGGGGGTCGGCAATCCAGGTGTGGATCTTGCCTTCTCGCCACTCGTCCATGTCGTTCTCGTCGAACATCCTAGAGCCGGGGATGGCTTCCAGGAGCCTTGCGGACTCGTGTTTAAAGGCGGTCAGGATAAGGATCGGCTCGCTGCCGTGCTGCTTGCGGAGCTTAACTGCGGCCTTGACCTTGGCGTCGTGGAGCTTGTGGACCTTACGCTCGTCGTCGTAGGCTGCTCCACCAGTGATCTGCAGGAGCTTGCCGGTGAGCACGGCCGCGTTGAGCGCTTCGATGTCCCCCTTCGCCAGTTCCAGGAGGAGCTCTTTCTTAAGCTCGTTATACTGGTCAAAGGCTTTCTTGGGAAGCGTGATGTCGATGTCGATGGCAGCGGTCTGGGGCACGTCAAGATAGTCGTCGCTCAACATCACCAGGCAGATGTCGCTGATCGCATCCTGGATTGCCTTCTTGGCCCCCTTACGCATCGCCCATTTGTAGCCTCGAGTGTCGAGGGGGTAGAAGTACTTGTTCTTGAAGTGGGTGAAGACTTTGCCAAGCCTGCGGCCGGCGTCCAGCATCCGGATCTGGGCCCAGATGTCCATGTACGTGTTGGGCACCGGGGTTCCGGTCAACCCATGGAACGTGTGGAAGAGCTCCCTGTACGCCCGGATGGCTTTGAGGCGCTTGCTGCTCGGGTTCTTGGCCAGGCTCAGCTCATCGATCACCAGGGCGTCGACGGGGAGGTCCTTCTTTTCCTTGCCCTTCAGGAATTTCTCAGTGAAGCCGGGGTAGTGTTTCGTGATGAAGCCCTTGTGCCGGCACTGCTTGCACTTACCTCGGGCGGGGCGCTTGTTCTTGCAGGCGCTACAGACTCGAGTGACGTCCCGGCTGGAGAGCTGCTCAAAGTTGATGACATAGATGTCGGCCGTGCCGTTCTGCCAGTGGCGGATACCTTCCTCGGTCCGCATGTTGGCGATGGTCATCCACTCGGCGAAAGCCCACTTGCCGACCTCGTTTGGCCAGGTTATGGAGCAGACCCGAAGTGGTGCCACAATCAACAAACCTTTCACATCACCATCGGTCATGAGATCGTCGTAGGCTTTGAGCGTACACACCGATTTCCCGAGGCCCGGAGAAGCGAATAGTGCTGACTGCGGTTTGTCACGCAGCCAAGGCACCATGCGGTCCTGGTAGTCGAAAGGTTTGAAGACTATTCGTTTCACAGTCCGAGTCGCATTTTAAGCTTCTGAAGTACTTCTTCAGCCACGCTGTTGAGCGTGTACTCTTGGAGGACGACGTCGTCGCCAGTCATCTCGACTATGATTCGGGGAGGCGCTTCCCACTCACGCTTTGCCCCGGTGTGGGTGCGCGGCTTCAGCTCACCTCCCAGGAGCTTGACGCTCTCAACTTTGGCTAGGTTGATGATGGAGTCCCCCAGGTCGAAAGCCACTATAGCGGGTAACTCGTTGGGGTGGAGGATGTTTCGCTCCACTGCGATGACCCCCAGTGCCTCCAGGCGGAAGAAAAAGAGCACCAGGAAGGCGGTCAGCCATCCAATGACGATAGCTTCGTTGATGAACTGGGCGGCGGAGCCTATCAGGAGTCCGTTAATTATTGCTACTGCTAGTTGTTTTTTCATAAGAGTTTTTCTAGAATTTCAATACCTTCGTTTACGTCGTCAACCCAGACGGCTGTAAAGCCTTGTTCCTCCAGGTTCTTGAGCCACTTGATCTGGAGCTTGCGAGGTCTTCCCCCGGTGGCTTTCATCTCCATGAAGACGATCTTGCCCTGGTACAGGAACAGACGATCCGGCTTCCCGGCATCTCCTGGACCGTCCAGCTTGAGTGAAGCGATGCCGTTGTCCTTGGCCCACTTCACGATGGTCTTTTCAACTTGGGATTCTTTCATGGTTGATCCTTTCGGGCTTTGATCATTGCGTCTGCGTAGGAATATGCTCCTGCTGCCGTCAGTTTCTCGGTTTCAATGTTATCCGCTTCAACATACGTATCATACGGAGCTTTGCTGATGATGGCTTGCATAGCCAGCCCAGCGAAGTGGTCGCGTAGGGTCATACCTGTTGCTGTATCAAGCCTCTCTTTAGGGTGAGCTGGAAAAGCCATGCCGCCTGTGTCTATTGCTTTATTCATAATGTTAGCGACGGCGGATCACGCGGTCGAAGTAGTTGAGCAGACCTTCAGCGGCCTGGTCGGCTTTGTGGGTGAGCATGAAGGCTACTCGGGTAGTGAGTGCCAGGACGAGGAGAGGTCCGCAGACCAAGATACGGGCGGTTATTATTGCTGCTTTCATAGATTCTAACAGGGAAGGAGCTTGTTGAGACGGGTTTTCCCCCGGGTCCACTTCGTGTTCTGGTGCTTGAGGCGCCGGGTGGTCTTGAGGGCGCTGCTTATCTTGCAAGCGTGTGTCTCTAGGGCGTTGAAGGCGTTGAAGGCTTGCTTATTTCCAGAGAGTACGCTCTGAACGTCGTCTCGGTTGAGGAGTTTGGAAATTTGTAGTTCCAGCTCCTCGACGAGGGTGATTGTAGTATTTAGTTCGTGGCTCATTAGTCTTTTCGGTAGTAGGGTGCAACGCTTCCGTCTGCTTCGAGCGGGAAGGTTTCGGCCCAAGGGTTCTTGTAGCAGAGGGCGTCGATGAACTCCTCGATGGTCTTGCCGTCCTTCTCAGGGGCGAGCGCCTGGTCATGGACGACGGCGAAGATCTCGAAGCCACGTTTCTCAGCCTCGACACAGCCGGCCTCGAGTAGGTCGGCACCGATGCTCTGGACGATGTTCTCGAAGAGTCTTGAGCCCCAGGTGGCTACCCAGCCCCAAGCTTTGCTATTCTCACGTTGACCGTAGAAGCGGATCTCTGTGGCGTGGTAGCCTTCCGCCTCAGCTTTCCAGGGCTCCTCGAGCATCTCTTCCTTGTCATATTTCTTGAAGACGTGCTTCGTCATGGGCCCAGGGTAGTAGAGCTCGCGGCCTGAAGGTAGTTGGATGATAAGGAACTGGATCGCCCCACCTTTTGGTCCGATGGCTCTGCGGCTAATCTTGACTTTACCGTCGAGGATGGTTGTGGTTTTCTTGTTGGCGATCGCTGCCAAGACGGCTTCTTCAATAGCTTTCCAAGCGTCGACGGTCTCGGGGTGGTTGGTCCTGTAAGCTCCCACGATCTCTTTGCCCTGCTTGAGGGTGATCGGGTGACCTTTGTCGGTGAGGGATTTCTTAATGCCGCGAGCGCCGGTTCCAAAGCAGCAGGAGAGCTCCATCGGCTTCCCGACGTTGCGTTGGGCCTTGGTGACCTCGCTGATGTCATTGTGGAACACCAAGGTCGCCATGGCTTTGTACTGGTCGACGCCGGACATGATAGAGGCCATCTTCTTCTCGTCGCCTGCCAACCAGGGGGTGATCCGAGCTTCCACGCCGGTGTAGTCGGCATCGAGGAAGTGGTCCTCGGGGTCCTGGATGAAGTGGCGGGCACAAGAGGCGATGATCTCGAGCGGGGAGGACCAGAAGGTCTCAAAATCTTCCAGGGGGTCACCATCGGTGATCATCTGGTAGGCGAAGTCGGTGTCCAACCAGTCTGGGGCCTTCTTCATGTTGTGTGGTTGGATGATGCGGCCGGCGGCTCGGCCGGTCCTGGCTCCATGCCACATGAGGGTCCCGCGGACTCGGCCGTCCTTGCAGGCAGCTGCGAGCATGGTAGGGAATTTCTTGAGGGCTGCGAACTTGAGCAGGCTGAGGATTGTCAGCGCCAAGGTGCCTTCCTTGTCCATGTCGTTGTCGGCAAGGACCCGGGCGACTGTATCTGCCTGGAGGTTTTCCTCGTGGTAGCCATGGTCCTGGATCCAGAGGAGGAACTTCGCGGTCTGAGTGAAGCGGAGATCAGTGAGGTTCTCGAACTGAGTTCCTAGGTGCCCCTGGTACTTGAGCACCATCTTGTGGGCGTGAGCCAGCGTCTCCCGGTTGACCGGGATACCTCGCTCGTTCATACGCATGTTGAACTGGAAGCTCTCCAGTATCGGACCTGAGAGCTCGAAGTGGGCGATGTGCTTGTGGAGCTTTGCCTCGACGCGTACGTCTTGGAGGCAGTAGGCCTTGAACATCTCCCAGGCGTCTCGGATGGACACCTTCTCACCTGCCAGGGTGACTTCCCAGTCCCAGAGGATCTCTTCATCCATGATCGGGCTGAAACTTTTCCGGTTTTCCGGACGTTTGTTGGTCCCGGGCGCTTTGGCACCTTTGGGAGCGAACAGGCTGTACTCCTTATTCATGTCGGAGAATAACCAAATCAGGGCCTTGCCCTTGGTGTCTTTACCATCGTCGAACCGGAGGAAGTCGGCAGCGCCTTTGAGGCTCGGGGGGATACCGGCCCGGCGGCACATGGCTGCGGTACATCTCCACTGTTCGATCTTTGGAGCGTGTAGGCCTAGCTGCTCCGCCATCTTGTAGGAGGACACGGCATGCTCGAACTCCGCGTTGTGGGCATAGATAAGGCTGTTGGAGTCGATAGCTTCTGCCAGGAGGCTCAGGGCGGGTTCTCCACCATCTGTGAAGTCCCAAAGGATTGCGTCGTCATCGTCTTTGCGGATGGCGAACATGAGGATCTGTGTAGAAGGATCCTCTGCGTAACGGTATCCACCAAGGTCGAAGATATTGATCTTCGAGGCGGTCTCGTAGTCTAAATGATAAATGCTCATAGTGAAAGAAAAAGCCTGGGTGACAGTGGTGCCACCCAGACTAGAACGGTTGGTGGTGTATTAACCGAGGTCGTCGTCTTCGTCCTCGCCATCGTCTTCGTCGGGATCACCGAGGTCAGGGAGGCAGGCGTCAGCTTGGACTTTCGGAGCTCCAAAGGAGTCACCATCTTTCACGAACTGGACAATTTCGAGGCTTGCGTTGATACGCTTGCCATAGTCATTGTCTTGGGCCCAGAGTGTAATAACTCCGTTTACGATGCACCCTGCGTAGGGTACTTCGATGCCGTCGTCTTCCGCGACTGGGCCACGCGCACGATTGACAATCTGTGGGCGCTTAGGGTTGGCTGCGGAGACATAGATCATGCCTTCGTAGCCGTCGTAGGACTTCTCGTCGCCGTCATGTAGGCAGATCTTATCTGCTGGGAGCTTCTTAAGTTTGAGCTCCTCACGAATGAGTTTGTCGATTCCGGCCTGGACCGCCTTAATCTGCTTCTTGTCGGCTGCGACTGTTGGGTCGAGCAGGAAGTTGCAGGAGAAGCGGGGCTTACCATCTGCGATCGCTTTAGCAGTGAAGATGTCAGCGAAGGACAGGCGTACGTTTTTTAGTGTAATTTGCATATTTTCGGTTTTTCGGTTTTCGGTTGTAGGAGCATTATTCGTGGCTGCTCGGGGCCTTCGGGATATGTCAGCCTCTCGGCACCCCGAATCCCCGACCGCGTTTAAGCGGTCAGGGTAGGGATCAGTGTCAAGTTGCGGGGTAAACGAAGTCCCGCTATGTCTTAATCTACTAGGACATCAAGAGAGTCTATTGCGGCAGTTAACGCTTCTCGGGTATCACTTTCGTGGGCGAGGACCGGTTTGCCTGGGGAGCGGTAGGTCAGCTCGGCGAAACGTGCCGCCAGGCGTGGTTTGTACTCCGGAGATTTTTTGTCAAGCTTGGACTTAAGGAAGGTCTCAGCAGCGGTCAAGGAGATCACTTTTGTTACCCTTCTACTATCTACTGGAACCTTCTGATTAGCAAGGAAAGTTTCAGCTTTTTCGTCGTCCACCCAGGCCCGGTTTCCTTGGCGTCCCTGGACCAACTTGGTACCATCGACAGGGTCGCCGGCTAGGGCTCTGCTGCTGAGGTATTCCTCGACGTCCTTAAGGAAGGAGATGATGGACTTGCGGCGCTCGAAGATCTCTACCATGGCGTCGTCATGGATGACATCCTCTTCAGAGTACTCAGTGATGCGGTCCTCCACGGGCATCTTCTTCTGCTTGGCAGTCAGGTCAGGGAGATTGGCTAAGAAGTCAACGCCCGCAGGACGTTCCGGCATTCCTTTGGTAAGCTCATGAGCCCGGGCTGGGCAGAAGGCTTTGGCGTCACACCAGCGGCAGGCATCTTCAGAGGGGGCAAAGTTGAGCCCCGTGTTGCTCTCGATGGTGTTGACAGATACCTCGATGTCTTTGCAGAACTCGTAGAGCTCGGCCAAGGTGATCACCCAGGATCTGACAGGGTCGCCGAGGCGGTGCCTTGGTTGGACGATGCCGATGTCGACCACGGTCTCAGGGCTGAACTCGTAGAAGCCGTCCTCGATGAGCGCCTGGGCCAGGCTGCGAGCGTAGATCGCTTGCTGAGTGTTACCTTCGACCTGGACGTAGACGCCGGCACCGTACTTGAGGTCCCGGATGATGATTGAGTCTTCATCCACAATGGCGAAGTCGATCGTGCCGGTTTCTTCAGGAGAGTACCAGAGCGGTACAGCTTCCTCGATGAAGGGCTCGAAGCCAGAGTGCTCTGCCATGAGGCGGCGGCATTCATCGACGTAGATGCCTACAGCTTCACGGAAGTCCTCGGGAATTTCCTCGATGGTGGTCTCCTCATTGAGGATTTCCTCGGAATAGTCGTGGGCCTGAGTGCCCTCATTAGAGTGGGCGTTGCCCGTATCCTCCGGAATTTTGTGTTGGTTCAACTGCACAAGCCGGGGTGCGGCGGTGCAGTGGTGCCAGGTGTGAGACCCCGAAGGGCTCAGCTTGGCATGCTTGTTTGCAGATCCTGACATTGCTTAGAGGGCTTTAACGTCTGCGAGGAAGTCGGCGAGGGCTTCAGCGGGGATGGCTGAGATGTTCTTGTAGTCCCCTTCGTTGAGGAGGTCTTTGAACGCAGTGCGGTGAGCTGCTACATCTCCGCCGTCTTTCTTCAGCTGGACCCGGTGAGTTTTGATGAAGTTACGAACAGTGTCGCCGGTGACTTCGTCGGTGGCTTCAACTTCAACTTCAACAGGCTTCTTAACTTCCTTCTTAGGAGCGGCTTTTTCCGGCTTCTCCTCAGCTGCGGTGGGGAGTGTAACATTCTGCTTGAGAGTGTTATTGAGTTCGGCGAGGAGGGCTGAATTTGCTTCAAGGGCCTCCGTTAGTTTAGTAATGGTATTTTCAATCATTTCGGTTTTTCGGTTTTTCGGTTTCTGCAGATCAACTGACCTGCGAGAGAGTTTTACAGTAAGTCGTCGTATCGGTCAACTATTTTATTCACTAATATCTCTTAATACTTCATCGGGGTCCCCCAGGTCGGCATCAAAGTTGTCACGGTGCACCCAGATGGCTGTCCGTTCCCCGTTGATACTGAAGCGCTTACCGCTTTTGTAGGGCTCGTAGTTAAGAGTTGTGAGATAGTGCGAGGTGGGATAATTATTTCTTGTTTCTAGCACACTTCTGTTGAGGTGGACCAGGTGGATGATGTCCTCAGCGATCATTGGCTCATCCGCATCCTCGATCAATTCCTCGATCTCAGACTGGAGTGTGTTCTTGGAGGCCTCCACGAGCTGCTTACGGTAGGCAGTGTGCGGTGCTGGGCCATCGGCGTTGAAGTCCTTGCTGATGTCATGCATCAACAGGGCGGTGCGTAGGGCTCCTGCCAGGGTGGTCTTCAGCTCAGCTACCTCGTTGAAGTGGCCGGTTTTATTCAGGTCCACCACTTGCTGCTTTGTTTGGAGCTTCGAGAAGATCACCATGTAACGACGGTCTGACTCATCCAAGTGGATGCAGTCCTTGAAGTTGGTAAAACAAATTTTTGAGGAGGTGTTCTTCATGATCGCCGTGTCCTTAAACTTGCGGGTGGCCAGGATGAAGTCGTTGGCGATCATATCCTTGATGGCGTTGGCTACTTCCATCTTGCGGACCCCCGGGGAATATAGTTCCTCGATGATCAGGAAGAGGCAGTTGAGCCCCCAGTCGTTGAAGTCACTTTTGATCGCCCGGGGGTTCACCATCTTGACGTTGGTCGGCCCACATATTGAAGACAGAATAGCACCCATCATTGACTTACCACTGCCTTCAGCGGACTGGATGAGCAGGGCCCAACGGATCAGGACATCCGGCTTCTGCAGCTTGTGGGCTAGGAAGTCCACCACTGTCTCTACGTACTCCTCCTCAGCGATGATGGCTCGGAGCAGCTGACGTAGAATCGCCATGGCTTCATCAGCTCGCTCCAGGTCCTCTTCAGGGACATCGCGGGTGGTGTACTCGTTGAGATAGGTAGCGCCCTGATACTCGAAGAACGGATCCTCAGTACCACTCCCTGGATCGTAGGCTGTGCCGTAGACCCGGGGAATTTTGTGGATATTCAAGGCGTAGTGTGAGGGGAGGATAGAGGGGCGTCCTCCGCCTTCTTCTTCTCCGGTCTCCTCTTTGACCATGAGTTTTTCGCTGAACATGTTGTCAAATGCAGGCATTGTGATCTCGATGCCTGAACGTTTATGGAAGGAGGTGTTGCGGGTGGCGATGAACACCCAGGGCCGAAGCCAGTTAGGCATTTCGTCCTCGCGGTCCTCCTTAGCCTTCTCACGCCTAGCTGCGTTGACTGCTTTGTTGACCGTGCGCTTATCGATGGCGGTGTTGGTAAGCTCCTTGACTCGGGCTCTGAGCTTCACCTGGAGCATTTCTTCTACGATGCTGTTACGGAAAGGCATGCCGGCGATGCGCCTCGGGCCTTCGTTCATCAACTCATCGGCGTCTGTACAGTCAGCCATCCAATCCTCGACAGTTCCTTTGACCTTGGCGGCCACGGTGTTATTTCTCCAGCCGGCTTCCTGGGCCTTCTTAAACAGGGACTTGATGGTGATGGGGGACTTACCTACAGCGTCGGGGCGGAAGGATCTCCACTTGGCTAAAGACTCCTCGGGGCCAGAGTACTTGGAACCTCCGGCGCTCCACTCGTCGAAGAGGTGGAACGCTTCTTCAGCTTCCTCCTCGGACCGGAATTGGTGACGAAGGGACATGGCCACCTTCACCCACTCGTAGTAGTCGCAGTCCGGGTCTAAGCTGTCCAGGGCCTCTGCGACGTCCTCAACCTCGATGCCAAAGGCGGGCATGTCGGCCAGGGCGCCACCAGTGCTGCCTTCGCCTGCGCTGTATGCTACCTCTGGGGAGTCTAAGATGTCCCGGGGGATGTCCAACTCGTCAAGCTGCTCGCCGTTGGTGCGTGAGCACAGGACCGGGGACTCCACCTCATCCTTGAAGTTGACTGGTCGGTACATGGCTTGAGAGACTACGCCGGACTCGACGAAGCCGCGCCACTTCTCAAGAGTGATGCCGAGCCGTTGTGCCAGGAGTGCACGGAAAGCTTTGATTTTCTCGGTGCCTGCTGGGCGGGTGTCCACCACGATGCGGAGGGCTCGCTTGTTGGGCAGGCTGGACGCGGTCTCATAGGCTGCGAAGTTGAACGGATGCATTGCCTCGAGCAGGGCGTCCGGGCTTTTGCAGAATGCGGTAGCGTAGTCGATGAAGCCCTCCTTGAGGTCCTCCTCACTGGGGCAATCGATGTCCAAGATCACCAGGTGCAGGGCCTCAGCGTTGGCGTCGGTCCGCCTGGTGGTATCTTCTTTGAAGGAGCAGGCTGTGATGAAGGGGACGTCCTTGATGCGGCTCCTGGCCTTCTTCTCGAGCTTGTGGAAGTTGTCCCGAGTAGCGTTGATCGGCACCGTGGTGTTGATGTACCGGTCGACGAAGTCTTTGAATGTCATCTCCCCCAGGGAGTGCTGTTGGGCATCTTTGACTGTGACCCCGCCAAAGTAGGTTTGTTTTTCGTTCATGAGAATTTTCTTCCGGTTAGTACGTAGTGCACTTCTTCGGCGATGACTGCGCTTAGGTAGTCGGTAGTTTTGGAGTGCCAGCGCCAGAGGTGAGAATAGCTCACATTGGCCCGCTGGGCTATTTGGAATAGGTTAAGATCGCTCTTGTCGATCTCGTCCCGGAGGACATCGGTAATGCTCATGGTCGGAATGTGGTTTGTATATGTGAAATTGTCAATTTAATATGTGAGAAAGATTCTCGAAGGCGGAAAGTGCCTTAGGTTCTAAGCAGACACCGATTCAGCTTTTTTCAGCTTCATTTCTTCCTTCGTTGGTTCGCGGAATCGGTAGCACTGGAACCCTGGTTCGATGCCGTGCTGGTTTGGTCGGTTTACCAGCTCTGTCATCATCACGGCGCAGGTGCCCTTGAGCTTCCAATCTTGGGCAGGCACGATGTCCCGGACGGTGTAAATTGACCCCTTCTTAGGAAGGGCATTAAACACATCATTGATGCCTGGCGGGAAGCGGTCATCGGTACAGACCACTTTTTGGTTTAGATCAAACATTATTGTGACAGTAGTTTCTCGACTTCAGCGGCACCGGCACGGTAGGTCTCTTGGATGGAGTGTAGCTTCTCCTGGGCCTTGACAAGGTGGCGGTACTGCAGCTCTGAGACGATCACGGTTTTCTCCTTGTAGATGGCGTACTTGTCCACCAGGGCTACACACTTCGTGATCCCTGGTTCCCCCCAGGTTTTGCCGCTGAAGGCTGACATCATCCCCGTGCAGCGAAGGCCCCAGGCTTTGTCCCCGGTGACGATGCGGTCGAGCTCGTAGCCTTTAGGCGGTAGAGGTGGCAGCTGTGCTTCTTCCTCCTTAGATAGCGGGTGGTATACGACTCTCCCCTTCTTGTATTCGATGAGGGAGTGTCCATCTGGGCGGAATTGGAAGAGGTGCTCTTCGCCGTCTGAGCACATCTCATATGAGGCGACCGAGTTGGCGCTGTAGCCTACGACCCGGAGGGTGCTCTGCGTATCCGGACTTATGATCATGCCGGAGGTTACGGCCGGGGAGAAGGTCAGGGCGACCCCACCTTCGTCGAGGCAGGCTTGGGCGTTGAATGGTCTGTTTAGGTCTGGTTTCATACTGTTAGACTAGGTGGCGGCTGAATTGATAGGCGACCCCTCCGAGCTTGAAGTCCCAGACTGTGCCTCGGGTCGTTATCGTCATCTCGATTTCTTCTTGAGTCATGGGGACGTAGATCCCGAGGGCGATGGCGACTTTGCGGGCTGGAGTTTTCAGACTCCTCCAGTTTGGCTCTGACTCTGCTAGGTCCAGAATCCAATCAAAGCTCTGGGGGATTGTATAGGGTTGCTCCCATTCCTCATCTATGGACATCTGGGAATGATCTCGGACCTCCTCCCAGAGCGTCGGGCTGGAGTGCTTCTTTATTATCTCGATTTGTTTTTGTTCGTTCATGACATCCCTATTATACCAAATGCCTTTTCTGTTAGTTGGCTTTTTGGGTTGTTTTGGGGCCCTTTGGAAATCCGAGGCTTATGGCTCTAGGGGTAAAATAATTATATTTTTTCCTTTTTGGGTTTTTCTGTTAGTTGGTGATTTATGCGGCGTTTCGATCATACTACCACTCTCCGGCTAGGCTTTCGTACTTCATCTGCTTCCAGCCGGCCGGGTCGCCGAACTCTTCATTGATGCTGTCGACGCTGTCGGTGTCAACTACCTCGCTCTGGTAGATCTCCTGGACTGCAGCCTCGAGGAAGTGGATCAGCTGCTCCTTGTCGAAGCGCTCCAGGTAGGGGACTTCGTGCGGGTGTGGCAGTGCCACCAGGTGGTTTGTCCTGGGGCAGAACGTGAAGCCACTGGCCTCCAGGCGCCCGTTCAAGCTGGTGTACTTATTGATGCCGCGGAACCGGTGGTAGGTGATCTGAGTTTTCATGCCGATCGTTGCCTCCTCGAGCTTGATGGAGGTCCCGTTGTCGTAGATGGTCACGGCCATGTTTAGGCCGCTGTCCGCTTTATCTACGAGGGGGTCTGAGGAAGGCCCGAAGATCTCCTCGTTGGTCTTATCTCGGCTTCCGCCGGCTATTTCTTTCCAGTTGTTTTTCATTAGAATGGGTTCTGTTGTTCGTGGAAGCCTCCGTCCTGCTGTGCCAGCAGGATCTCGACTTGGTTTAGTACTTTCTCGGCGACTGCCATGTATTTGTAGTGCTCATCGCCGGTGGCCTTGGCGATGGCCCGGGCGATCGGCTCGACCGGGTCGGTCATGCCGTTGACGGCTTTGGCGCAGTTCTGGCTCCAGGTGAGGGTCCTGATGTTGTCGATGCTGTACCCCTTGGTGGGGTCGATCCGGTCGATGGTAAGGCTGTCGAGCTCGCGCCCTTTGCTTTCAACGTAACCAGTCTGCTTGTCGAATATCTTGAATTGTTTGAAAGTGAGCTCGAAGGAGATGTCTCGCTTGGCTGCACTGGTCCGGACCTGCGTGTAGGCGTAGTAGGTCATGTTCTTGAGCCTGGCCTTGCGGGACTTGCAGGTCTCGCAGTCCCGGCCCCCCGGCCGTGCCAGGTTGGCACAGCCCCAGTGTTTGCACTGGTCTTCCCGCTGCTTGCGGGCGAGGGTCTTGGGACCTACCTCCCGGAAGAGGTAGGCATGGGGGAATGTAGGGCTAGGATTCAATGAGCTCTGTCAGTACCTTGATGAGTGATTGTGCAGAGCGGGTATCCTTGAAGGAGATCCGGGCTTCGGTGTTCGCTTCGATATACTCGAGCGAAGCGTAGAAGCTGTCCCCAGGACCCGCGTCCTCGTTGGCAGGTTTCCGGATCACTAAGATGTCATCACCAGTCCTTGTGATCGCCAGGGATCCGTCGAAGTGGAGGTTGACCTCATCGGGCACACTACAACCGTTGGCGATCATATCCTTGAGGGCGTTGGCTACTTCCGGCT
>TARA_R110000764_G_scaffold3047_2_pt1 | contig 17190 bp, 25 predicted proteins | sample TARA_R110000764 | Tara Oceans TARA_R110000764 (sample SAMEA4398111) | marine metagenome | biome: Polar Biome; feature: [SRF] surface water layer (ENVO:00010504); material: water (ENVO:00002006), including particulate matter (ENVO:01000060) such as... | depth 5 m | reverse complement strand
AAAGTATCCTCAAAAAAGAGAGAACCATTTTCAGTAGATACTGTAATAGCCTCAGATAGAGAACCAGTACCTTTAGGTAGTTCATACCTATAAGCAGTAGCAGCAGCTACAGCAGATAAGATATTACCAGTATATGTAGGAGTATAATCAGCAACCTCTAGGAATAGTACAGAGCGTATACCCCCTACTGCATCCTTGCAGTCCAATAATCTCCCAGCTGTTAAATCACAAGCCATAATTTTATTTTATTTTTTAATTAAAGGGAGGCTTTTACACCTCCCTTATAAATTTGTTATTTACTAAGAGTAAAGTACTGAATCAGCACCTACCGCGTGATTAACACCGATAGAGAAGTTGGATGCGATTCTGATTGAATTTGCACCAGTAGTATCTCTCATGTCAATAGTCTTAAAGCTAGTAGCATCAGATACTAAATCAGTCGCCACAAATAAGTTAGATACTCTTGCAGCTACCATTGTATCAGCAGCCAATCCTGGAGCTTGTACAATCTCAACACCCTCAAAAGTTAAAGGTACATCTCCAGCGTGATATGCGTTCATATAGCCCATAGTAGACATTGCAGAGATATAAAATCTCACAGCATCAGTACCTAAGTAATATTTTAAATCCTCTTTACCATATACTGCAGAAGGTACGGCATCTCTAACTTTACCAAGCTCAACAATAATATTTGCAGCCGTTAAAGTAGCACCTACTACATCAATAGCAGTCGCATCAGCTAATAATCCAGTTTTAAAATCAGCCCAGATATTATCTTCAATATTCTCACCAATCTCAGCTCCTAAATACTCCATTACAAAAGCAGAAAAATCTCCACTCATTGCAGAGTTATTAGCTCCTGGCGTCATTTGTGCAGCTTGCCAGTCTTGTTCTAAATCAGTAGCACAAAGCTCTAAATTTAATTTCTTTTTTACTGGCTCTACAACTCTATCCGCAAAAGTCATTGTTCCAGCATCAAAATCACAATCAGCATTAGCAATTAAGCCAGATGAAGTTACGATAGTTAAATTTCTTTTGTACTTCACACCCTCTAAGATAGTAACATTACCATCCGCTAAAGTTTTACCGCTTTTTACTGCAGCTCCAATATAACCTCCTGCTTCTCCAGCATAAAGACTACTTGTTGTAATAGGATTTCCCATTTTTATTTAATTTTAATTATTAATTTGTTATTTATTATTTTCTTAATTTATCTAAATTGTACTTTACTCTATCTCTAGTAGATAGTTTTTTTAATTCGTTTTTAGATAATTCAATTTTAGTATTATCAGAGAATTTATTTAGTACAATCTCCTCAGTAGCTGGCTCATTAGATAGCTCTACTACTTTAGTATTTAAATCAGTATTTTCAGTATTTAGGGTTTCGTTTTCTCCTCTTAACTCTGATAGCTCAGCTCTAATACTCTCAACATCTTTTTGCGCCTCTGCTAATAATTCAGATACTACATTAGTTATCTCAGCAATTACCTCCTCTTTGCTAAACTCATATTCTGTAGTTTCTTTTATCTTTTTAGGAGATGCAGCAACTACCTCAGCACTAGCCTCAACTTCCTCCTCAACTTCAACCTCCTCAGTTTCCTCAACCTCCTCAATTACCTCCTCAGTTTCTAAAATCTCAGAGATTATACCCTCAACCTCACAAACAAATTGAGTTCCATTTTCTAACTCATAAGAGCCTGGAGCTAATAAGATAGTGTTACCATCCTCAGCTAGTACACTAATATCAGCACCAACTTCTAAAATTTCTGCAGAGCTAACTACTATAGTACCATCTAATAATTTTTCTTGTACGGCTAAAACTACATCAGCCTCCAATCCTAGCGCTACTCTTAATCTGTTTTTTAAATCCATTTTTAGTCTTTTTTAATAAATATATAGTTAATTAGTTTATTGTACTTTCATTATTTCAGCTAGAGCATTTAGTATATCCTCATCAGTATCAGCTGGCTTAGATAACTCAGCCATTTTATCTAAAAATAGCCCCTCTATAGAATATCCTTTTACCTCTTTATTGATTATTTTATCCCATACCTCTGCATTGTCTATCTTCATAGATAAAACCCAGCTACCTTTAGGTAAATTTAAGCCGTAAATATTGCTTTTATCCATCTTAGTATCTGATACTATCCAACTCTCTACAGCTGTAATACCATTAATATCCTCCCTATGCTCATAAGTAGCGCTACTCTGGTTATTACTCATTAAATAGAGCTCACTAGCTTGCTTAATAGTAGCCTCTGAGAAGTAAACTTGATACTCATTACCGCCCTCATCTCTCCTTAGTATTAACTTATTAGGTATTAATGCAGCTCCTATAATTAATCTCTTAGCCTCATCTACTTTAGCTAGAGATAGGTTGCTATCTTTACTCATAAAAATCCAGTTACTTTCTATTGCAGGAAATTCTACCAGGCTAACCGCATCTATTGCTAGCTCCTTATTATTCTCATCTATTATCAGCTCTACTATATCCATTTTATTAGTCTTTTAATTAAATATATTTTATATTACTATAGTTTACTTCTTCTCCTAATTTTAGCCAATTTAGCTTGACTATCTGATAAATCATCTGTAATAACAAAAGCCTTAAGAGGCTCATTAGATAAACCAGTAAATCCAGCTCCTGAGCTTTCAGTAGTAGCGCCTCCTCTAGCAAAGCCAACTCCTCCTCCTGCTACATTCATTCCAGATAAAGCACCCCTAAACATCTTAGCGCTTTTAGCATTAATTACTACCTCTCCTTTAGATAGTTTAGCATTTACGCTATCACTAGTTCCTGAGCCGTGCCCTCCTACTACTCCACCTCTAGCCATTTTAGGTATTTCTGTAGCGTTTATAGAATCAACTTGCTTTTGTCCAGCCATTAAAGCTATTCCAGCGCCTATAGGAGCTAATACTGCCCCTACATAAGGAATACCAATAAGAGAATTATAAGCACCCTGAGCACCTACTAAGCTATTAATTCTAGCCTCTGCTATCTTTGTAGACTTCCAAGCTGCAGTACCTTTATTTTGCATCCCTGCTACACTACCTAGTAGAGAGCCTACACTAGCTAAATCACCCATATTTAACTGGCGCTCAGCATCAGAAGTAGCCTTGTTTTGGTCTTGTTTTTTCTTATTATACTTCTCATTAATTGCTGCTTTCATACTCTCACTATGCTCAGTATCTGCTACATCATTTAAGGCATTAGTTCTATTAATTTCTATTTGAGCTAAAGCTCTCTCATTAGCATCCTCTATTAATAGTATAGCATTCTCTTGTTGTATCAGTAATAGTTTCTCTCCCTCTGATAATAATAAAGCCTCTTTATCTGCTAATATTTTCTCATCAATAGCTTTTTGTTTATCTGCCTCTTTTTGTTTTATTGCCGTTTCTTTAGCCGCTGCATCATTTTTTACTTTCTGCCTAGCCTTTTCCTGATTAGCTATATCCAACTCAAAAGCATTAACCTGAGTTACTACCTTTTTTTTCTGTTTAATACTAGCAGTTTCTAACTCTATTAGCTTAATTTTCTCAGCATTTAATCTATCTAAATCCTCTGCCATACTCTCTCCCAATCCTACTTCCTCCTCTACAGCTGCTACTCTCCTCCTTTGTAATTCTAATTGCTTTGCTGTAGTTTTTTCCTCTAAAGTTAAAGCATCTTTTAGCGCTTGAAGTCTAACCTCATTAGTTTTAGTTTCATCCTCTGCTAATAATAAAGCCTTTGCTATCTCCTGATTAGTTTGTGCTTTTTCAATATTAAATTCTCTAGTAGAATCAGCTATACCTTGTAGCTCTTTTTTAAGCCTAGAGGCAGCATTAGCCTCCTTTACTATCTCATCTCCTATTCCAGATAAAGCACCTTTTACATCCTCTGCAGCTCCTTTAAAATCTCCAGAGAATACCTTAGCTATAGCCCCTCCTATTTGGCTTATTCTATCAGTAATAACTGAGATAGCTGCACCAATACCAGCAAAAGCAGCCTCTAAAGCCTCAGCACCTTTTTTAGTATTCTTAAAATAAGATACTAGAGAACCTATTGCTACTATAAATATACCGATACCAGTACTAATTAATCCAGCCTTTATAGAGCCAAATAGTAGCTTACTCATTGCCTTTACTTTAAGCATAGCACCCCTTACACCATTCATTGCCCCACCTAATAGAGTAGTTTGCGCTGTAGCTCCTTTGGTATCACTACTCAGAGCGTTCATATTTTTACTAGCTTTACCAGTATCAGCTACTACTTTTAATATAACTTTCTCAGCCATTGTTTTTTAGTCTTTAATTTATTACTTTTAATTTTAATACTATCTAAATTATTAATCACTAACTTAGTATATTCTAAATTAATAATCATATCATTTTTTATGCGCTTAAATCTACTCCAGTACGCACCTCTATTAAGTTCCATTTTATAGTCCATTTTAAATCTCTATTATTTTTACCTATTAATTCTAAATATAAATATTCGCCAGAAGTCTTAGCCTCTATATCCCATCCAGAGGTAGTACCAGAGCTAACCTTGACTGCTTTTGTTCTAACTATAGTAAGCGTACCACCTATATTAACTACAACTCCCTCCTCTACCCACTTCCTAAAATCTCCTTTATTACCAGCGCCAGAGCCTCCAGTTCTTACCGCTAAAGCATGAGCATTAAAAGATATTATAGCATTTTCTGGCACTTTTATCATAGTAGCACCATCATTATTAAGATAGGATATAGCAGCTGTAGCATTAGTAGTTTCAGCTCCAGCCATAACTATTATATTTTGCCTCTCTGCTAAATTATCAGTAGCATTATTACCTCCTAATACTATTGAGTTATTAGTAGTAGCCTCAGCTTTAGTACCTACTACTATTGTATTATCTATTCCAGATGCTATATTATTATTATTACCTACTACTAAATCATTATTGCAATCTGCTAAAATAGTATTATCAATACCAGTAAAAAGGCAGTCATCAGTATTGCTCTTATACTCATTCCTTTTACCAGCCTGGATAGTATTATCTATTTTAATAAAATCAGTACTATTAGCTAATACATAACAAGCACCATCATTATAGATAAATCCATATCCCTCGCACTCTTTTTGAGTAGGGGTAACTTCTATTAAAGTACCCTCTCCACCATACTCCTCATAGATAATCTGATTAGCTAGATTAGCTCTCTTAGGTCGTACATCATATCCTATTTTAAAATCCATTATAAGTCTTTTATGCTAATTAATTCTAATTTACTAATAGAGCCTGCCCTATAGTTTATTTTTACCATCCTAAACTTCTTATTTTTAATAAGTATAATATCATTGAATTTAATAGTACTAATATCATCAGAATTAAGATACGCATTAAGTTTAACTATTCTAGTATCTTTATGATATAACTCATCTAAATACTTTAGCCAGTATGTATTATATAAGCTATTTAGCCAAGTTCCAGCAAAACTATAATTTACTACTCCATAATTATACGATACTCCAGAATCCTGCTTACTGCTAAATTTTAAATATGAAGTAGCAGTAAAATTATAGCTAGTAATGGTGGTAGTACTTAAAGTAGATACTCCATTATCATAAAGTAGCCTAAATTTATTTTCCCAGTTTTTAGTATTAGCTATATTTAATATCTTTGGTATTAATACTGAGGAGTTAAAAGCTGGCGCACAAAAAGTAGCTGCAATTTCTTTTAATTCTACTACATTTACATCATCATCAAATATCTCAATATCACTAATTTCATTATGCGAATATCTCCAATCATTAGGATTATTATGCACCTCAGTAATTATATCTTTATCATCCAGAGCAAACATAAACTTTGTATTTTTTGCCAATCCTCTTATAGGTTCATATTTTATATTACCATCAATAATCTTAGTAGTTAAATTTATCTCATTACCAGTATCTACCCAGTCATTATAAGGTAAAATAGTAAGATGCTTAGGATTATTAGTCTCTGTTAATATAACTAAATTATATACGTTAATTATATCCTTAAAAAAATCCCATTGATTAACATCTCCCTTATACCCTATTAAAGTATCCTGGATAAAGTTAGTAGTCGGTTGTACTGAGAATCTCACAAAGCTATCATTATCTAAATTAATAGAGGAATCTGGAGATAGGTGTACCTCTAAAGTATCTCCAGCTGCTATAGTGAAAATTGTTTCACTAAATTGCACTTGAGTAGTATTCCATAACTGAGTAAAAATTAAATTTCCATTCTGATAAAGGTAAATATTACCGCTACTTCCTGAAACCTTTTTTAAATTTGTAGTTACTATTACTGGAGAATCATCTAAAGCAGTAAATATATCAGTAGTAGTATTAAAATAATTACTACCTACAATATTAGCAGCATTAGTTATTGTATTAAAATCTAAAATAGCAGTAGTAGTATAATTAATATTACTAGTATTAGTACAGACAAAAGCATCTGCAGTAAAAGTACCCTGACCCCAGCCTTTATTAAAATCAGCATATACCTCATCCAACTCTGAGGGAGTATTAAAATTAAAATCTACTGAGTACTCTGCATCTCTTAAGATATTTTGTAATATATATTTTAAACTTACAAAGGGGCGGAATAAGTCATTTTTAAGAGGAGTAGTAATAGCTGTACTAGTATAGCTACCTTCCTGATTCCATTGTACCATAGGATACTTAACAACATCAGTAGTAGTACCAGAACCAGCAAAGCTATTAATTGGCAGCGTGCTCTGTAAATCCAATACTCCAGTCCAACTATTAATAATATTAGCTTGGTCATAATCGTGTGTAAGCTCTGAAAAATCCAACTCTCTAAAAATTCTCTCAGATAAAATAGCTTTTAGATTAGCGGTATTATCATAGATAGTAATATTATAAGTAATTAAATCATCCTTTATATCTATATTATTTAGCTGCATATATCCATCAAAAATATTGATAGTATCATCCTTAACTGCTATTATAGTTTTAGTATGTGGATTAAAATTACTATCTGCAGTAATTTCGTAAATATGATTAAAAAATAGATTATTATTTTTAGTTCCTGGTATATCAAAACTATGGGAATGGGAGCTATCTCTCTCAGCTGTATTAGTAAAATCATCAGCTGTAAGTACTAGAGGGATAGGCTCATCTTTAAATAAGTCCAGTATTATCTCTCCAGTAGGATAAGATAAGCTACCAGTAGTACCTTGCGGATAGGCTATTAATTGTTGCATACTCATTAGGCTCTCTGGATTCTTTTGTTAATACTATATTCTATATCTAACTCATATTGAGCAACCTTATCATTAGCTCTAGTATATTTATCATAGCTATTATTTGTTACTATTACTGGAGTCATATAATTACCATATTTAGCAGGTGCTGTATCTGTAGCATCATATCCTCCTAATATATAAACCTCTGGAGATATAAATAATTGCTCTAGCCAAGCTGCCTCCTCATCAGTACTAAACCAATCAGAGTTAAGGCTCATTGTTTCGGTAGCTATAGCACTTAGCACCCCTCTGCCTCTCTCATAGCCATACTTAGAGAATGTACTACCATTCCAATTACCTTTAATACTATTAATCTCTGTACGCTTAATATCTGTAGTCCTTGTATTCTTTTTAGTAAAATTGTAATAATCCCAAACTCCATATTTATTGAGCCAAGTTAATCGTATTTTTTCAAAACCTTTACAATCATCTCCTTTCTTATAATATGTATAAATATCTGATACTTTTGTTGCTGGGTCTGCAACTCCCTCAGTTAAAAATACCTTATAATAATCCCAATTACTAGGTATAGAAACACCAGCTCCTAGCATATTAGCAGTACCTACTCCAATATATTGAGATAAAAATAAAGAGCTTGCCAAAGAGGTATCAGTAGCGCTATTATATCCTCCATTAGCTCCAGAAATAGGAGTATTAATAATCCCTAAAGACTGGTTTAGATTATTATAAAAGGCTATTGTATATGAATCCGGTTTACTATGTCCGGTATCAAATAAACCATTTAAAAAAGATAAAGTAGCGTACTCATTATCTCCAATAAACTGGCTATTAGTAGGTGCATCTGTAAGAAATTTAGAGGTAGTAGAATCCATAATATACCTATTACCGCTCCAATTAATAAGGCTAATACCATACTCCCCATTAATATGTGTCTGCTCATTATTATAGGATACTCCATTCCAAAACATATAATCTGAGCTAGTAAGTTCGTTTATATACTCAGTAGGTGCGCTAGTAGAGTTTCCAGCGTACTCCTCTCCCCATTTAATAGTTAGCCTCTGTACGTTTGTAGTAGTTAAAGATAGTTTATCTATACAATGTATAGGCATTTCTAATCCTGGAGCTGAATCTACTCCTTTAAATTGAGCCTCATATCCACTAATAAATCCTCCTAAGTTATCAGGGCTAACATACTGCTCTAGTATATTAGATATATTTATTATACCATTACCAGTAGCATTAGGTGAGAATTTTAGCCTTATCTTAAATCCACTACCAGCATTATCTATATGCAAATCTGCTATATATTTAAACTTATAGTTACCAATTACATTATTACTACTAATAGTAAAAACCCAATCAGTCCCTACTGGCATCTGTTTATGTGCTACATTTTGCTCTAGTGTTATTGCCATATTATTTTATATTGTCTTTTAATGTTATTTTTAAAAACTTACTTACATCTTTAGCATATGCTGCTATTATATCTTTATTTATTCTCTTATAGTGCATCTTAAAAGCATCTCTAAAAAACCAAGTAGGCTTTACTCCATAAGCTCCTATATGTTTAGCAATAGCAAACGCTGCAGAGTTTATATTAGTATCAGTTTTAGCCTTAAATTTACCACTCTTACTATCTCTTAACTTAATAGGTTTAATCCTTATCCATTTAGCTATAGCACTTACTGGAGGCATCTTGCCAGGTTTCCTACCCTCCTCTACATAATTAAAATAATCAGCTGCTTTAAATCCTAACTCTAAACCTCCTGAGGGATATACCTTAAGATTATAATCTAAACTCTTACTTAAATTAGCCTCCTTAGTATTTTTCTTTCTCCTCTTTAAATAAAACTTAGCTCTGTGTATTACTTTATCAGCAAACTTTTTAAATTCTAACTCAGTACTTTTAATAGTAAATTTAGTCATTATTTTTTAATTAAAAATATTGTATTAGTATATATCATTCTTGTTATGTGCTCTTTTATTTTTTTATCTATGTTCTTTTATTTCTACCTACCTCTACATCTTACTCATTTCTAACTACTTATAACCTTTTTAGCTATGCTCTTTTTTTAGCTCTAGCTATGCTCTTTTATTTTGCTACTGGTCTAGCTGCAATTTGGTTAAAGGGTCTATAAATATAGTACAATCTGTAGCAGTTCCATTTATTATTTCTCCCCCCTCCTCATCATAAGTAAATTTAAAAGGATTACAAGCTTGGTAATTATGTGGCATAGTAATACTAAAATTACAATTCCATCCAGATACAATATTATCAAATCTCTCAGTAAAAGGCTCTAGGCTAAAATCAGAATCATCAACTTGAGCGTATACTCCTTTATTGTTTGGATAAATTCCTAAGTTTGCGCCTTGTTTATATTGAGCTATTATATCAGTTAAAATACCTAGCGTATCACTTAATACATCTTGCTCATTACTCTCATCAGTTTGTACTAAGTCCATAGCTAATATATTAAAATCATAAGTTAGTGTATTAACTCCAGAGGTTACGGCTGTAGGTACTATGTGTACTAAAGGATATTTAACTACTCCTGAGGTATCTATATTCTCTATATCTCCAGTACTTACTGAGTGTACCATCATATGCGCTAGGCTTACACAAGATAAACTATCTATAATATTATTGTAGGTTGTATTCTTTGTATTCATTTAATTACTTTTTTTATTTCTCTCATCCTCTAGCTCTACCTCTTTAGTATATGCTAGCCAATTAAGGCAGGTATTAACTCCCTCTTTAGTTACTTTATTCATTTTTAATATATCTCCTCCTGCTATCTTATGGATTAAAATATACCATCCATATTTACTTCCTATAGTTGCTCCCTGAGTAATTTGCTCCTCACTTGTTTGTTCTCCTCCTCCAAAGATAATCGCATAGTTATCATACGTTCTCTGCCTATATTGCAAAAAAAAACCAGAGCACCATACACTACATCAATACTAAGGCTATTATTAAAGAGCTCTCTCCTCTCTTTTATACCTTTCATAGTATACTCCTCTATCTGGTAATTATCTCCATCTCTCTTAACTACCTTTCTAAATAATACAGCTAGTATTTTATCTAAATTAGCCCAGCTATTCTGTAGGTAATTATCTAAATCGCAAAACTCTCCAAATGTTAGCTCATCAAAATCAGGAATAAAACCATAAGCAGTACCATCTACATCTATAATCCTTTTTAATTCAGTACTAGGCATAGTAGAAGTCAAATCAGTAAGCTCACCATAAGCCATTTTAAGGTACTTTAAAGGTACTTTACTTAACTCACTAGAGCTAATACCTACTAGAGCCTCTAAGGTCTTTATAATACTCTCTATCTCTGTAGCTTTATCATTCTCTAAAGTAGTCATTAACTTACTATATCTACCTAAACTAACCTCACTCCAAGCCGTAGGCAATTCATAGCTTACTACTACTCCATCATTATTTAATTCTATTGCTCTCATTTATTATAAATATAATTACTGTATATTAAATATTTTGTTATCTTTGCAGTGTTGATTTTTTACTACATATTGTTTAGGTTTTGCTGCCTGGTGTCTGTTCGGAATATAGGGAGGGTATAGTAGTAGTTACTATCCTCCCTTTATTTTTACCTTACAGAGTACTTACCTCTACTAACTCCTAGCTCATAATACATACGCATCATTAAGGCATCAGAATAATCAGGAGAGCGCCCTATTAAATCCTTTATCTTATCCTTACTCAATATACTAAGTTTGCTATCCTTATCCATATTAGTCCTCCTAACTTGTTCTAACTCCTGAATTAATAACTCCTTTAATTTAATGTCATTTGTGCTTACTCCTATCTGCCCTCTATTGATTAAATCAGCCAGCTTATAATAGCACTGAGTTTTTAAATTCTGGTAATTCTCACCTTTTAAAGGTCTGCTATTATTAATAAATCCTTTACATCTTAGAATATCTTTAGCCCCTCCACCTACTCCATCCTCATCTACTATTATATTACCTAACCTTACTCCCTCTCTTTGTTGTATCTCTCTAATTTTATTAGCTACATCTACCATACTACTCATATCCAGAGTAACAATATCAGCAACCTGCAGCCCATTCCATAAATATATAGCTGTTTTATCCTTTCCAAATCGTGCTATATCTGCAGTAATATACTTCTCTCCAGTAGGCACTACATTACTAAACATATTTATAATAGCATCATACTCTACTAGAGCATCTTTAGAATCATCATATTCCCAGTCCCCTCTCAGTAGTCTAGCCTTACTTATCTCATCTAACTTCATAAGCTGAGCGGTATAGTGTTTAGAGATATGTTTATTATCTGTTACTAGAGCCTGGATAAACTTCTTATGCTGAGGTAGTGTATTATCTCTACTTCCTTTATATACATTATATACCCAACCTTTAGCAGGGTTACAGCTCATATATAACTTAGGGATTAAATCGTACTCATCTAGTTTATATCTCAGCCTACTACTTAGCACATTCTTAGCCTTCTCAGTTATCTGATTAGCCTCATCAATACAAGCAAATGTTAGCTCTAAACTTCCTAAACTATCAAAATTAGAATCACTAGGATATAAGAACAAGTCTTTTAATAGTATCTCAGAATCATTATAAAACTTTATTATATTACTCTGAGCATTGTAAGTATAGTGTTCTCCTGCCTTTATATTCCATTGTTGGCATACATCAAAAAAGGTATTAAGTGTAGTCTTTTTAAGAGCATCTAGTTTACTCCTACCTATTAAGCCCCTTACTCCTGGATACTTTAAGCAGGTTATAATAGCATAACAACAAAGTAAAAAGCTTTTACCACCACCAGCTGCACCTCCATAGAGTAGCTCTGTAGTAGTATCATCTAACATATACCTTAGAGCCTCCTTTTGCTTAGCTGTTAAATCAGGGCTTATATCAATCATTTACATACATCCAGGATAGTATAATAATCACAATCATTAGAGATATATAATAGAATACTAGACTACTCATCCAGATTAATATTGATATTAATTTTCTCTCCTTTGCTTGTAATATCCGTTTCACTTCTCTCAATATAGCCCCTACTCTTTGCTCTAGTCTTTAAATAGAATAGTATAGCTACTGGGCTATCCTCATTGATTAACTTCTGTAGCTTACTCTCTGCATTATCTATTAGGCTCTCTTGTATCTCCTCTACTATAGCTTTAAAGCTCTCATCTTCTAGCCAGTTATAATATGTGCCTCTATTCATATTAAACGCATTACAAGTACTAGAAACATTACCAGCATTTTTAGCTAGTAGCACTAGGAATTTCTCTTTATTTTTGTCTGAGTACATAAGTCTTTTTTATAGTTGTTTAATTTGTTTAGTCTTTATCTACTAATAAATATAATTATCTGCTACTTATTTTTAGTCGTATTGGGAGGCATCTGAAAACCTCCCTTTACTATTCCCAGGTGTGAAAAATTAAACGCTTAAGGTCTTACCCTATATAATTTTAATTATTATTAATTCCTGAGTGTATCTATTGTTTCTTTACCTCTAAGTCATCATAAACTAAACAAAGTAATCCTTTAAACGTCCAGTCATTACAACTCATTTCTGCAAAGTTAGTTTCTGAATAAACTACTGCTGACCAAATAGGTATCGGATTATTTTTTAAATAACTATTAAGTAATTCTCTTGCTTTTTCTTTAGTCATATCTATTATTTTAGTTAAGCATAATAATCAGCTGCAGAGTATGCTGTTCTACTATGTTTGTTTTCCTGATATTTTATATTCTCAGTAATTATAACCTTTTTAAATCCAAACTGCATATAGTAAGTTAAGTCCTCATTTATTATCTCTGGTAATTTTAAAGATTTTCTAACATATTTCTCCTTAGGTTCTCCAGTATATCTATCATTCCTCATATTATGTATTTTTTATTCTTTCGGTTGCTATATTAAAATAATTCTCATCTTGCTCTATTCCTATAAACTTTCTATTAAGATTCTTAGCTGCTACTCCTGTACTTCCTGAACCCATTGTAAAATCTAAAACCGTTTCGTTTTCTTTAGTATAAGTATTTATTAAATATTCCATTAAGGCAACTGGTTTTTGTGTTGGGTGGTTTGTGGCTCTATCAGAATTAAACTTTAGTATTTGTTTTGGATATCCTGTTTTTGTCTGCTTGTAATTTTTCTGTATTACATTAGATGGTCTATGATCACTGTGACCTTTACCTTTACATGTCTTATTACAGTCAACTAAACCTTGTGGATTATATACCATTCTTATTTTTGCGTTTTTGCTAACACCACCAAAACTAAAAGTTATTATATTCTCTGTTACTGTTAGAGGTCTATATGGGGCTTGTGCAAAATGCGAAACTCTGCTTTTCTCCCAAACCCAATCATACTTATAGTTCTTAATATTACTCATCCGTAAAGCACTACTGAAAGGTTCTGAGCCAAATAAAACTATTGCACCATTAGGTTTAATGATTCTATTAAGTTGTTCCCACATTAAATCAAAATCAATTACACTATCCCACTTACAAGCAGTTGTTCCATAAGGTGGGTCTGTTATAATTGCATCAATACTTCCATCAGGTATAGACTTCATTAATTCTAAGCAATCGCCTAATTTTAAACCTATCATTTATTTCTTATTGTTTAGTTTATCTACCTCAAAATTAAGGTGCGCTATAGCCTTTTTAATATCATCTATCTCCTTATCTATCTGACTTAGGCTATTACTACTTTTAACTCCAGCTCTTAATAGATAGCTTACTGCTACTCCACTATTATACGATAGATTAAAATCCTCTATCACTTTCCTAGCCTCATATTTATAAACTGAGCCTATATAATAATTAGGTATTTTACTCATCTGTAATATCTTTAATTAAATCATTCTCTAAGTTATTCATATTTTCAAATAGTTTCTTATTGTGCTTAGAAAATTTCTTCTCTATAATTATTAGCAAAGCTATATAAAATATTGCTACCATTACTATTAATCCTGCTATTATTGTCATCATCTGTTTTTATATTTATTTAGTTTATCTATTATCTCATCATCATTATAGACTACTCTAGCACCATTATACTCCTCTGGATTATATAAGCTCTTAACTTCTATTATCTCATCCTTAGCGTTAAAGTATAGTATCCAGGCTCTAGCTACTCCTGAGGTATCTACAGCCCCTCTAGTTTTGCATAATAATTTAAGTAAGCTCATAGTGTTTTTTATATAGTTTTAGCATTCCAGAGAATACAGCACCTAAACAAGCGCCACAGCTAGTATTTTTTCTAAATTTAGTACCTGATATGTTATTCCAAAATTTAATAGCTCTAGCTTTATCATCTAAATTATCAGCTCTACCAGTACTAATTAAATCCCATATTAATTTAAGCTCCTTTATTTCTGCATCTGTTAGCTCTCTCATTTAGTCCATTTATTTTCTGGGCAGCTCTCAGTACTCCATTTAGCCTTTACCTCTACTGGGCATCCACAAATATTACACTCATCACTATCAGTATTATAGCTAGGGCAGGCTAAACAAGTTAAAACTCTGCTATCATATACCTCCTTAGAGCTAACTATAAATCCACCAGCTGCAAACTTAGCAGCGGCTAAGGTAAAATTACTCAGTTTCTTTAATTTGGTTGGCTTTGTCATTTATATTTTCTTTTAAAAATTTGCGAACCTTTTTAATAGTGTAAAAAATACTAGTTCTACTTATTCCAGTCTTTTTAGCTAGTGTATCTAGTGTGTATCCTCCTTTGTAATAGGTTAGGAATAACTCCCTATCGTACCAGTAAACTTCTTTTATTAGCTCATCTATAGCATCTAGTCTAATATGTGTAGTACTTCTCTCAGTTTCAATAGCTTTATTTTCATAAAAATCAGGAGAGTAGGAGCTGTTACAAGTGTTACCATCTATACGCTCATAGTATTTATTATATTTATAATAGTAGCGGCTAGTTTTACTCTTAATATTTAGATTAATGATTCTAATAGTGTACCATAAGAGCCCTCCTTTATTGTATATATCCTGCAGAGTTTCTTTAGGCATTTTTAATAGAGCCTCCATAGTCATCTGTACTACATCACTAGCCTTATCCTCATCATTACAGATATTAAGAGCTACATCTTTAAACTTAGGATAGCTACTAGCTATAGCATCATAAACATCATCTCTACTCATCAATAGGCTGTATTATATTAAGAGCCTGGAGGCAGCTAGTAGCAGCTTGTAGCACTTCTGAGTAGTATATATTGCTCATCTCAGTATTATCAGTATTCTTTAAGCCTGATATATAGCCAGCTACTGCATAAGTCAAGTTAGTAGGTATAACTCTTAGCCATTCGTAGAAGTACTCCTCTCTCTCCTCACTAAAGGAATTAGAGTAATCCATTATAACATTCATTACATCAGCTAAAAGGCTAAAACTCTCATCACTTGGCTCTAAAATAGTTAAAGCATCATCTATTCTACCATAATATCTAAGCATAATAACTTTATGCTCTGCAGATACAAAGATAGTATCTCTCTCTAATTTAGAAAGGTAAATCAGTTTCCTCATTCGTATTACTTGCATCAGCATTATTAGGTTTTACATATACATCAGATAGGGCTATACTAAAAAATTTACCATTGTTTCCCTCTTTAATCCAGATAGCTAGCTGTTGCTCAGTACCATCTTTAAGCACTACAGAGCCTTTATAATCTGGCTGAGTTTCTTTATCTTTGTAGGTATTTTTAAAGGCGCTCCCTGAGCCTGGTTTGTGTTTAAAATCACTCATCTTATTAGTTTTTAAATTATTACTATTGCAAATATAGTTTTTTTTAATTAGTATTAAGTCTAATTTAGTAAAAAGAATTTTTAAGTTCTCCCTACTCATTTGTTAATACTACTATACTAGGCTCATTACTCCAATACTTCTCGGCTGTTAAACTCCATACATAACTATCCTCTATAAGTAGAGCATCTAAAAAAGCCTTAGCTAAATTATCAATATCTGGTTTCTGCTTATGAGGTTTCCCTAGCATTAACTCTCTCTTTTTTTTACTCCAGGATTTAGCCATAGGTATATAAAAGATTAAACTTACTTTTTCTCCTGGTTTATAATTGAGCCGATTAGCTTGTAGTTTCAGCTCATCACAAAAAGCCCAGTATTTAAGTACTATAGGTCTTTTTTTCCAGGAATCTGCTCTAGTCATTCTAGGCTTAGGGCAGGGCTTTATATCAAATTCTATTCTCATATTAAAAAGGTGTAAATCCATCATTAACAAAAGAGGAGGTAGCTCCATAAAATTGTAGAGTAGCAGTACCTAAACTACCAGCTCTATTCTTAGCTACTATAACCTCAGTAGTATTATCATTATTTTTAGCATAATATCCATCTCTAAAGATAAATAAAACCTTGTTAGCATCTTGCTCAATAGCTCCTGATTCTCTTAAATCTGATAACATAGGGCGCTTATTACCTCTACTCTCTACAGCTCTACTTAACTGAGATAGACATATAATAGGTATATCTAACTCCTTAGCTAGGGCTTTTAAATTTCTGGATATAAAAGATATTTGCTGCTCTCTATTTTGTTGCTTATTAGTTTTATCTCCTCCAGATAATAGCTGTAAATAATCTATTATAATCATATCTACTTTAGTTTTATGGTTTAGCTTTTTAGCTACTGCTTTAATACCGAACAAATCAGAAGTTTCAGCATCTACATTAAGTAAGCCAGAATTTATAATCTCTGAGGTATCTTGATAAACTCCTTTGTATTCGTTCTCAGTTAGTTTGCCTCTATGTATTCTATCTCCATCTATTCCTGATAGATTAGATACTAGCTTTAAACCTAACTCAGTAGCAGTCATCTCTACAGAATACATTAGTACTCTTTTTTCCTGCTTAACTGCCTCTAGCATAAAGTTAAGAGCTAAAGTAGTTTTTCCCATTCCAGGTCTAGCTGCTACTATTATAAGT
>TARA_R110000764_G_scaffold29234_3_pt1 | contig 17263 bp, 17 predicted proteins | sample TARA_R110000764 | Tara Oceans TARA_R110000764 (sample SAMEA4398111) | marine metagenome | biome: Polar Biome; feature: [SRF] surface water layer (ENVO:00010504); material: water (ENVO:00002006), including particulate matter (ENVO:01000060) such as... | depth 5 m | reverse complement strand
CCAGAGTTATGTGGACGTTGTATTAGCAACGTAGATGGCGAAGGCGAAGTACGTAAATTCGCTTAAGTTCAACCTGTGTTAATGCGATTAAAACTAAAACGTGCAGTGCTTTAAATAAGCCTGCACGTTTTCTAGTTATTAAAAGCTTGAAGTATTGCGTATTGAGCGCGAATAATAAAAGTGAAGTTTTTGTGTTATGAAAAATTTATTTACCCAAACAGGCTTACGTTGGTGGTGGTTAACCGCTATTTTTTTAATAGCTGATCAAGTAACTAAGCAATTAATAGTCAGTAATATGGACTTATATCAATCTATCGATATTTTGCCATTTTTCAACTTAACTTATGTACATAACCTTGGTGCAGCATTTAGTTTTCTTGCTGATCAAGGCGGTTGGCAACGTTGGTTTTTCACCGCAATCGCCGCCATTGCTAGTATCGTTTTTATTGTATGGTTAGCAAAAACACCTAAACAACAAGTGCTGTTGTCGGTGGCATTTGCATTCATGTTAAGTGGCGCTGTTGGCAATCTTATTGATCGAGTATTATTTGGCTATGTAATCGACTTTTTAGATTTTTATGGCTTTGGTTATCATTTTCCTGCTTTTAATATTGCCGACTCCATGATTTTTATTGGTGCCGCTTTGATGATTTTTGATTCATTTAAAAACGGTGAGTCAAGCAAAACAAAACAAGATATTAACTCTTAAAGAGAACATTACATGACAAATTTAGTGACGGCATCATCAGAAATTATTGCTCATATTACAATGAAGCTAGCCGATGGCTCTGCGGCGGACAGTACCAAAGTTAATAAAAAGCCAGCAAAAATTATTATGGGTGATACTAGTATTTCACCAGCATTTGAAGCGCAGTTGCTTGGTATGTCAGCAGGTGAAAGTAAAGAGTTTGTGCTAGCAGCAGTTGATGCCTTTGGTGAACCCTTACCAGAAAATATTCATTATATGGATATCAGCAAGTTCAGTGAAGAAGCACCAGCGAAAGTGGGCAATATTATAACTTTTACCCAACCGGGCGGTGAGTTACCTGGCATGATAAAAGACGTTTCAGGAAGTTCAGTGACTATCGATTTTAATCATCCTTTATCTGGACAAGAAGTTACTTTTGTAATTGACGTAGTCGACGTTATATAAGTAATCTAGTTAATTAAGTTAAACAATTATTTAATTTAAGACCTTATTTAAGTTACGCAGTTTAATAAGTTAAGCAACAATGAGAATGTTATGGAAATTATTTTAGCTAATCCTCGTGGATTTTGTGCTGGTGTTGATCGAGCGATAAGTATCGTTGACCGAGCATTAGATTTATTTGAAGCACCAATTTATGTCCGTCATGAAGTCGTTCATAACAAATTTGTGGTCAATGGTTTAAAAGATCGCGGTGCAGTATTTGTTGATGAATTAAATGAAGTGCCAGACGATAGTACCGTTATATTTAGTGCTCATGGTGTGTCTAAATTAGTGCGTAATGAAGCAAAAAATCGTGGATTAAAAGTTTTTGATGCAACTTGCCCATTAGTCACTAAAGTGCATATGGAAGTTTCAAGAACGAGTAGAAAAGACATTGAATGTATTCTTATCGGTCACGCTGGACACCCAGAAGTTGAAGGTACTATGGGGCAATATGAAAGTGTAAAAGGTGGTATTTATTTAGTTGAATCTACTGAAGATGTAGCAACACTTGAAATAAAAAATCCTGAAAAACTTTATTACTGTAGCCAAACTACCTTATCTGTTGACGATACAAGCGATGTTATTGACGCACTAAGAAAGAAATTCCCATTAATTCAAGGTCCGCGTAAAGATGACATTTGTTATGCAACGCAAAATCGTCAAGATGCAGTAAGATCTATTGCAGAACAAGTGGAGTTGTTACTTGTTGTGGGTGCTAAAAATAGTTCAAACTCTAATCGATTACGAGAATTGGCTGAAAAAATCGGCACCACTTCTTATTTAATTGATACCGCCGCTGATATTGATGTTTCATGGTTAACTGATGTTAAAAAAATTGGTGTAACCGCTGGAGCTTCAGCACCTGCAATACTGGTTCAGCAAGTGATAGAAGCGCTAAAATCCTTTGGTGGACAAGAGGTTATTGAATACCCGGGGAAAGAAGAAAATACTGTATTTGCGGTGCCGATAGAATTACGCTAGTCTTAGGGTATATTATTTGCAGCTATTGCCTGTATTGGTTTTCTAAATTTTTTGAAATAAGAGACCATTTATATCTGCAAATTAACATTTTCGAGTAGTAAGGGCTAAAGTAAGAGAAATTACTCGTCATAATAAATTAAGGTATGGGTTAATGAAGTTCACCAATGTGATTTTTAACACATATAAATTACTGTTAAGTAGTGATTTTTCAAGTCCCTATCAAAACTTTTCTTTGTCTAGAATAAACCATTTTAATCTATTTCTTTTTGCAATAATAACAACATTGTCTATATTTCATTTATTCATATTTGAAGGGAGATTAAATATTGAATAATACATTTTCACGTGTTCCCTCTAAAAAACCCTCGGTAAATAAAGGACTTACATTTATTGAAGTGTTGGTCGCGGTTTTCATTTTAGTAACCGGAATTTTAGGTGCTGTGGCTATGCAGGCATCAGCAAAGAAAGGCAGTTTTGATGCAATGCAACGTTCTGTTGCATCAGCGTTAGCACAAGATATTGTTGAGAGAATGCGAAGTAATAATGCAACGGCTCTCGCCGGATATGCAGCGACAGACTATGGTGTACAACTCGATACACCACCCGATAAACGATGCAATACAATTGCGGGACTATGTTCTCCAGCCGAAATGATGGGGAATGATAGATATGAATGGGAAGTTTCTCTTATGGGGGCTGATGTTGTTAATGGCGGCAATAACCGTGCTGGCTTAACAGGCGTTCGGGGATGTATTAGCCAAGCAGCAAATGCGGTAACTGTTGTTGTAAGTTGGGAAGGTCGAACAGATATTGCTGATGCTAAAAAAGATAGTTGTGGCACCGCAAGTACCAAAAGGCGACAAGTTATTGTTAAGGCGTTTATAAATTAATATGAAAAAACAACTCGGTTATACCTTAATTGAAATATTTATTTCCTTGGCTATTGGCTTAGCACTTTTTGCTGGTATTTTAAGTGTTTTCGTAGGTATGAAAACGACCACTCAAGAAACAGCAACTTATGGCGAATTACAAGAAAACGGTCGTTTTGCATTAAGTGTACTAAGTGATGACTTATTAAGACAAAATTTTTGGGGCGATTATACCGGTACATTAGATAACTCAATGCTAAATTCAGTGCCGGGCGCACCAGGTAATGAATGCCTTGGTGAGGGCTTAAATAATGGTACTTTTCCTAACGCCATAGGGCACTTTAGAACTATATGGGGCCAAGAAGTAACATCTAGCGCTATTATGGGATGTATCAACGATGCAAAAGTAGGCTCTGATATTATTCAATTAAAACGCGCTATATCTAATCCATTAGCATTAAGCTCAAACGATAACTATTATATTGTTTCAAACCTAAATGAAGCCGAAATTTTCACAGGTGGAGCGATTCCATTGGTTGCTAATAGTCAGCTGTGGGAATATCAACATCATATATACTACGTAAGAGATGAAGCGCAAGGTACTAATATAGTACCCGTTTTAATGCAAGGTCGCTTAACGACTAATATGACATTCGATCCTATTATTGATGGTATTGAAAGAATTCGCTTTATGTATGGCATAGATACCGACATTCCAGGGAATTCTGGCTATGGAATTGTTGATACCTTTGTCTCTGCAGATAACATGACGTTAGCCCAATGGGATAATGGTAATAATAACCGGATATTAGCCGTACGAATTTATGTGTTGGCCAGAAGTATTCTCCCTGATATCAAATATACTAATACCAATACCTATAATCTGGGTGATGTGCCCGTTACGTTTAATGACAACTATCGTCGATTACTCTTTAATTCAACCATAACTTTATATAATGCAGGAGTCGACTCATGGTAAATCGTAATTATGAGCGTAATGTATTTAATAATAATCGAAGCTTAGGTAAACAAACTGGAGTTGTGTTAATTGTTGCGCTTGTTTTTTTAATTGCGCTAACCGCAGTTGCTGCGGCTTTGATGCAAAATTCAACCACTGATATGAAAATGTCAGGTGCAAGTGAAGAAAAAGTTGTTGCTACACAAGAAGCTATAAGTGCTAGTGACGAGGTGATATTTCGACAAGTAAATGCCGATGTTGGAAATAATAGATTTGCATCACCTGTCGTTCGTTTTCAAGACGACGATTTTAGAAATGTTACTGGTAGTTTAGGTATTACAAATACTGGTAATGATACTACGGCAAATATCGATATTGCCAATAATGAACTTGAGCTAGAACCGGATTGCCCCCACTCCAGATCTGCTTCATCAGCCCAAGTATTTACTTGTAATGTTATACGCGTGCAAGTGGTCCGTAAATATGGACGAAAAAACACCAACGAAGTTGAAGTAAATACAGGTGTTGCCCAGCAACTTTTACGATAATTTTTTGGTGTTTAGCTAAATACTGGAGTTAATAAAATGAAAAAATTTCTGTCTACTAGTCTACTGCTTTTAGTCTCAACTGTATCTTTTAGTGAGGATATAGAATTATACGTTAGCAATGCTGTAAAGCTTGCTGGTAGTAAAACCCAAGTCCTGATTATTTTTGATAACTCAGGTAGTATGGGGACCACACTTTCTGTAAATGAAGACTATGATCCTTCGGTAACTTACCCCGCGATCGGCAATGACAACTCATTAGATGAACGTTTTATTTACTTTACAAAAGGCGGAAGTGATGGAGGCTCAGGTTTACCTGTACCGGATAAAAATAATGAATCCCGTCGTTTTCTAGCATCCATTAATAGTTGTGAAACAGCGAGAAAAATTTTAGATGAAACTGGCTTTTACTCAGGGCATATTCGAGAATATAGCTTTAAAGGCACATCGGGTAGTTGGAATGAAATTCCGGATAATAATGGCGCTAATATAGATGTTATTGATTGTGAAGATGATGTTTTAAAATCCGATCCTAACAATATTGACAGTTTACCTGATGGCTACCCGATTGATTATCTTGGTACTAAATCTCTTCCTATTTATCATAGTCCTTTACTAGCAACTTCTAACGTTGAATGGTCTGGTCAGTATGTAACACTTTATTCTGATAATTATTTACGTTGGCATCATGGCGAAACTATTGCACAAACACTGACAACGCGCATGGAAATCGCGAAAAAGAGTATTGCTAATGTAGTTAAAGCTGCGCCATCTATCGATTTTGGCTTAGAAGTGTTTAATTATAACTACGGTGATGCTGCTAACCATCCTAACGGAGGGCGTGTTGCTTTTGGTATCCAACAAATGAACGATACTAGCGAAGCTAATTTTCTCGATATTGTAAATAATAAAGTTTCTGCGAGAACTTGGACGCCTTTGTGTGAATCGCTTTATGAGGCTCAACAGTATTTTGCGGGTAAAAATGTTGAATTTGGTGATGATGATGTTGACCTTTATTATCAAGGTGGAGGTCTTGCCTATAGAAAAAATGTTCCGCCTCGGGATACTACAATAGAGTCATCAGGAAAATATAATAGCCCTTTTTCAAGTTGTAGTAGTAAAGCCTTTGTTATTTTAATTACTGATGGTGCTCCTACTTATGATAATGGTGCCGATAGTAAAATTGAAGCATTAACCACCGTTGATGAAGGTAAAACAGTTAACTTTAGTGGTAGTAAGTTTGGTGGTAACTATTTAGCGGGTCTTGCTGAATGGATGAATGAGAATGATCTCAATACTACTCTACCAGGTAGACAAACAGTTTCAACTTACACCATAGGTTTTAGTGAAGGGGCACTTGATGCTGCGCCTTTATTAAAAAGAACGGCTAGATTAGGTGGAGGAGACTATTATCCTGCTACAGATAGTGCTCAACTTACCTCAGCACTTTTAAATGCATTAGAAAGTTTAGAGCCTAGTAATGATAGTTTAACTTCTGCATCTGTAGCTGCGAATAACTTTGACCGAACTGAAACCTTAAATTCGGTTTATTATGCTATGTTTCAACCTGAGAACGGACCGCGTTGGCAAGGTAACCTTAAAAAATATAAGGTGGTTGACGGTAATCAAATCGGTAAGCATGGCAACTTAGCGCTTGATGCAAGTAGTGGTCATTTCTCCCCAGATGTAACGAGCTTTTGGTCGACAGATAATGCCAAAGATGGTGATGATGTGCCAGATGGTGGCGTTGCAGATATGCTGCGTAACAAAACTAATCGCGTAGTTTATAGTGATATTGGCACAAGTGGTGCTTTGGCATTATTAACAAAAACACAGGCAGAAACTTCGTTTGGAGGTAGCACAGAGCTAGCTACAGAAATGGATGTGCATGTTGATGATGTAGATTCTTATTTAAGTTGGGCCAAAGGTACTAATGTCGATAATGTAAAATTACCCGATGGTACTGAGCCCACTATTCGTCCCGATGTTTTTGCTGATCCTCTTCATTCTAAACCCCTAGTAGTTAATTATGGTGATAGCATTCGTATTGTTATTGGTACTAATGCCGGTATGCTTCACATGTTTGAAGATAAAGGTGACTCAGTAGATGAAAACTGGGCTTTTATGCCAAAAGAGTTTCTCAAAAACATTAAGCCATTAAGACAAAACTATTCTACAGCTGAAAAAATTTATGGTGTAGATGGCAATATAACGTCATATACACAAGATAAAAATGGTGATGGTATTATTAATGGTACAGATAAAGTTTGGATCTTTTTTGGTCTTCGTCGCGGAGGCACTTCATATTACGCGTTAGATATTAGTGACCCTAGTGCGCCAGGCAAACTTTGGCATATCGATGCTTCATCAACTGGCTTTGGTGACTTAGGGCAATCATGGTCTCAACCTAAGCTCGGTTATTCTAAAGCAAATATTTCCGGTTCAGGGGATTCTGCTGTTGCCGCACCGGTACTGTTTTTCGGTGGTGGTTATGACGCAGGCAAAGATGCAAGCGGTCCTGGGACCCCAGATACCAAAGGTCGTGCTATTTATATGGTCGATGCTCAAACCGGAACGCTAAAATGGAGCTTAGCAGCTGAGAATGCAAGCACAACGTTCAGTGGCACCGATAGTATTCCATCGAGCATAGCGATTCTTGATAGTGATGGAGACGGTTTAACAGACAGACTTTATACCGGTGACACGGGTGGTAATGTTTGGCGTGTTGATATGCCAAGTGGAAATCCAGGTGACTCAGAAGACCCATGGACAGTGTTTAAATTAGCTGAATTGGGCGGAACTACCAATAGTAATGATTTACGCTTTTTTAATGAACCATCTATTGTACGTACTTTTGTTAGTGAAACTATTGAAACTACCGTAACAGATAAGGATGGTCAAACTCAAACAATCGTGAGTCACCAAGAAAAACCCTACGATGCCGTTCTTATAGGTAGTGGAGACAGATCCAACCCGTTGGGTGACGACACAAGTGATACATTTTTTATGATTAAAGATGAGCACATAAAGACTAAATCATTTTTTAGTTCAGTTGAACCTGTAACACCCGCTGCGCTTTTAAAAAGTGATTTGTATAACTACACAGATAACCCTTTTGGTCAAACTCTGACTACTCAAGCGCGAGAAACATTAGCTATTGCAGTGAGTAAAAAATCTGGTTGGTATATCGACCTAGAAGGCTCAGGTGAAAAGAGTACGGCAGAAGCCATTGTTATCAATGGTGTCGCTTTTTTTACAACATTTATTCCACCTAATTTAGATCCTAATATTGTGCGATGTGAGCAGCCTAACGGTACTGGCCTGTTATACGCTGTTGATTTAGCTCTAGGTACGGCAGTATATAACTGGAAGACAAATGATGGAACTGGTGATGGTACTGGCGTTGGTGATGGTACCGGCACTGTTGAAGGTCCGCCTGCAGATGCTACAAGGAGTATAGTTATTAGTGAGCAATTTTTAGGTGCACCTACACTCATTGTGGTTCCTGATGCAGCAGGGGAAACTATAGGTAATATTATTGTTGGCCGAAAAGTTGTAAATACTCCTTTTACCCTGCAAACGATGAGAACCTACATGTATATTAAAGAGGAGCAATAATGCAAAAAGTAAAACGGATTAATGGTTTTACATTAATAGAGTTGTTAATAGCAGTTGCTATAGTTGCTATTCTAGCCGCTGTAGCATTTCCTTCTTATACTGACTTTGTCGCCCGCTCAAATCGCACAGAGGCTCAGCGAGAGTTACTAAGAATTGCTAATATGCAAGAGCAGTTCTTCGTTGATACCAGAGCATATACCTCAGATATGAATAACCTGGGGTTAGGTAACGATCCATTTATCACTGAAAATGGTTATTACAGTATAGATGCGGCCTTAGCTAATGGTGGTTTTGTACTAACGGCAACGGCACTTGAGCCGCAAAAAACTAATGACAGCAATTGCCCAACCTTATCCGTGAGTGAAACGGGGCAAAAATTACCGGCAAGCGCCTGTTGGGAGCAATAACATGAAAATGAAAATATACTTAATTACCTTAATCGTTTTAATAAATGCGAGTTTTGAAGTTTCTGCTGCTAATAAAGTGGATAAAAATTATAACGTAGATGCTAAATGCTATGTAGAACTTGCTGATGGTGAAAAAGTAATTTATTTGGCTACTGTAAAAGAAAATCAAGTTAATAAATTAGTTGATACCTTAGCGGGTAAAAAAATACCGACACCTTATGCTAAAAAGAAGCAGCAGGTTCAACTGGCATTTGAATGCGTATTACTTGAGTCAAAATTCAACTCAAGTAAAGCAAATGAATTATTTGAAAAGCAACCGAGATAAGTCGTCGATATTGTTAGTTGTTACTAAATTAATTTAGTTAACGTCGTTATTATAAATGCCCAGTAACATTACTGGGCATTTATGTATTAACTACATGAAACTGATGTGCCATTTCTATTATTGTCTTTACCATCACTATTCGTATCTGTCGTCGCATAAACGCGTCCAGACAAGGATACCTCAACACCGCGAGAAAAATCATTATTGTCTTTAGGGCAGTAACTAAAGTTGCCATTACCGCCTGATACTAATCGACCCGTCGGGGCAAATATTATAATATTTTGGCTAAACTGTAGCGTATCACCGTTGGATATTTTTCCTTTCACCTTTATTAACTCTTCATTGGCGCTAACATAATTACTGTTATTCGCTAATGTATTATCACTATTAATAAAGACACTAATTTCATTTTGCCAGTTTGTAGTACATGTTGTGCCACTTAATGGGCAAATAGTGACATTTTTACCACTATTTATAGCACTATTTCTTGCGGCTAATAATAGCCGATGTATTTCGCTTACTTCATTATCGACTCTTGATTGCACCATAAACTGACCTAAACTTGGTCCTGCAATAGCGGTTAATATGCCAATAATAGCAATGCCAATAAGCAACTCGGCGATTGTGAATCCTTCAATAAACTTAGGACTTATAGATTTTTTTATAGATAACTTAGACATAACTACAGCTACAGTTAAGGTTGATGCTTTATTTATAACATTGTTACTTATACTCAGCTAGCAAATTCTATTTAAGGAAGTGCTGTTAATCTGGGCCTGAGGCTAATAATTTATACTTAAGCTTCATAAATATTATTTTCTAGTCTCTGATTTTTAGCTTATGTAAAAAAATGGCTGAATGGTTGTAATACTTGTCATAGCAGCTAAGTTTATTACTAATAATCAGTAGAAAAATGTAATATATTTATCTCATTTAGCACATAGCAAGTGTCATTAAGTTTAGTTATAACACTTAATTTTTGCACCGCTACGTCTAATATTTTTACTGTTACTTTTATTTGCAGCACTTGCATAAGCTCTTCCAGAGGTAGCTACTACAATACCTCTGTTTTTGTCATTATGATATTCAGGGCAGTAACTAAATGTGGCGTTTTGTCCCCAACCTGACAAATGGCCAGTGGAAGCGTAAGTTAAGCCAATGCGTGTTTTGCCATATTGTAATTTATCACCGGTTTTTATTGCCGCTTTATTTGCGACAATTCGTTCATTTAATTCAGGTTCAAATACTTTGTTATTATTACCGTCAGTAAATACACTTAACTCTTGATGCCATAGGTTTTTACATTTGCTTTGGCCATTTAATGGGCAGAGTGTAACACTGGTGTTATGAGTTAAAGCGCTATTTCTAGTAATTAAAATCAGCCGGTGGAGGGTTGATATTTCATTGTTAACACGGGTGACAACAATGAAATTATTGAGGCTAGGTATACCAATGGAGAGTAAACTCATTAAAATCGCTAGCGCGACCATTGTTTCGATAATTGTGAATCCATTACACTTTAACATGACAACTATTCCTTTAGTTGAATAAACTTTTCAGTGCTAGGTATAGTCAAAAATATCGAGATTTTCCAAATTTAATTAACTAATTTTCATATATTGTTGGGATTGCTGTGCGCTTATGTTGAGTTTTCATGTAGATAGCGATAATTTTTTCTTCTACTAATTTATCCGTGTTTTTACCTTCTAAAAAGTCATCTAGCTGATCATAACTTAGGCCTAAGGCATCTTCATCTTTTTTACTGGGGGCTAACTCTTCTAAATCAGCTGTTGGTGCTTTATCAGTTAATTGGCTAGGAGCGCCTAAAGTGCTAGCAATTTGTTTGACTTGACGTTTGGATAGTCCAAATAATGGTGCCAAGTCACAAGCCCCGTCTCCCCACTTGGTAAAAAAGCCTGTAATATTTTCTGCCGAGTGATCTGTACCTAATACTAAGCCACCTAATATACCTGCAATATGATATTGCATTACCATGCGAGAGCGTGCTTTAACATTTCCTTTAGAAAAGTCTATTTGAGCGGCAGATGCTGAGAGCAGTTCTGCATTTTGAAGGGCATTAATGGTTTCATTATGAATACCTTCAGTGCCTGCCAAGATATTAGTGGTTAAACTATGTGTAGGCTTTATAAACTCAAGAGCCAACTGTGCGTCATCTTCATCTGCTTGGATATCAAAGGGAAGTCTTACAGCAATAAATTGATAAGTATTCGGACTTTCACTGTTTAAAGCGTCAACAGCGAGTTGAGCTAAACGGCCACAAGTAGAAGAATCAACACCACCACTTATACCTAAAACTAGTGATTTAAGGCCTGATTGAACTAGCTTGTTTTTGATAAAATCTACTCGACGTTCAATTTCAAACGTTGGATTAATTTCAGGTAATACTTTCATTTCATTGATTATTGCCTGGGCGCCCATAATATTTCCTTTTGGTGAGAAGTAGATTATAAATTTTAAGCTGCTTAAATGCCGCAATTAAGGCAGTGTAGCAAAGTCTTACTTCGATTAGAACTTTTGCACTATAGCTGTACAATTACTTGATATTATGTAGATAATGATAATTATCAAAATGCTCCGATGCGTAAATCAACTTATAGGCTAGAAAGATGAAAAAAATAGAAGCGATAATTAAACCATTTAAAATGGATGATGTACGTGAAGCACTTGGCGAAATTGGTGTTACGGGTATGACCGTGTCTGAAGTTAAAGGCTTTGGACGTCAAAAAGGGCATACCGAGCTTTATCGCGGCGCCGAATACATGGTGGATTTTTTACCGAAAGTAAAGCTCGAGATTGTGGTGAAAAAAGAAAATGTTGAACGCTGTGTAAATACTATTTTAGAAACTGCGCAGACGGGTAAAATTGGCGATGGTAAAATTTTTATAACCGATGTAGAACGCGTAATACGTATTCGTACTGGAGAAGAAGACGAAGAGGCTATTTAAGTTTATTAATTCCCCCCAAAAAAAATACCAGCAATTGCTGGTATTTTTTTTGGGGTTATTGATGTCTATGCAACAATATTTAACCTAGAGCTGAGACTTCTATCTAGAAACTAAAGGGTTATTTGGGTAGTTTGCAGCTAATACTTGTTTAGCATTAACTTGCAAATCATTTAAGCCCAGCTTTTCGTAACAGACAATCATAATCTCCAATGCTTCTTCTGTTTCTGCGCTAGGAGAAAAGTATTCAACAATATATTTTCCACGGTTAGCTGATGAAACATACGCTTCACGCTTCAAGTAATAACGTGCAACAGATAATTCATACTTCGCTAATCGTGATTTAATTGCGATCATGCGTTGACGTGAGTCAGCAGCATATTTACTGTTAGGGTATTTCTCTAATAATATCTTTAAATCTTTAAATGCATCGCGAGCTGCTGAAGGATCACGGTCTGAACGGTCAATACCTGCCAGATTTTGGAATAAATTTTCTTGAGTAGCAACATTGATTAATGCACGCATATAGTAAACGTAGTCTATGTTTGCATGTGAAGGGTTAAGTCTTAAGAATCTATCTGTTAAGGCTAGACCTTGCGCAGCATTACCACTTTTATAATAAGCATAAATTAAATCTAATTGTACCTGATGAGAGATAGGACCATAAGGAAATCGAGAATCTATCGCCGATAATATTTGTATAGCCTTTTGATATAATCCATTGTCAAGTGATTGTCTAGCATCAGAAAATAATGCTTGAGCAGACTTGTCCGGCACCTTTTTTATATCTTTTTCGTTTGTGCCTGAGCAACCCGTTATTGCTAACACGAGTGCAAGGCACATTATTTTTATTGTCACTTTTTCCATAGACTTCAATATCACTACTTTGTTTTAGTTAAAATAAATATCTTCCTCGCTATAATTACTTAATGTAATTGCTTTAGCAAAGAGGTAAAATAAGCACTGGCATTCTAACCTAGCAATCCTGCCTTGCACAGTGCTAATTAATAGAGAGTTTAATGGCTGAGATAATTCAACACCGGGACACGGTTCCCGAATCATGCTTAGGTAAACGTTTCGACCAGACTTTGGCCGAAATGTTCCCTGATTATTCACGATCACGTTTAAAAGAATGGATTTTAGCCGGTCATGTTACGGTTGACGACGTTGTAGTCGATGTACCCCGCGAAAAAATGTTCGGTGGTGAGCTTGTTGCCATCAATACAGAAGTTGAATCGGAAGTGCGTTTTAAAGCGCAAGATTTACCACTAAATATTGTCTACGAAGATGACGATATTTTAGTGATCAACAAACCTGCTGGCTTTGTTGTGCACCCTGGTGCGGGTAACCCAGATGGTACAGTGCTTAACGCCTTACTTCATCATTGCCCTCAACTAGATGTTGTGCCACGTGCAGGTATTGTTCATCGTTTGGATAAAGACACAACCGGCCTAATGGTCGTAGCAAAAACTATTGCTGCTCAAACCAACTTGGTTGAATCACTTCAAGCGCGTGAAATTACTCGTGAATATGAAGCTATTGCCAGTGGTATTATGACCGCTGGTGGTTTAGTTGATGAGCCGATTGGCCGTCATGCTACAAAGCGTACACATATGGCAGTAACCTTTTCAGGCCGTCCTTCGGTGACGCATTACCGTGTAATGGAAAAATTCAGGTTACACACACGTTTACGTTTGCGTTTGGAAACTGGGCGCACACATCAAATACGCGTGCATATGGCACATATAACGCATCCACTTGTGGGTGACCCTGTGTATGGTGGTCGACCTCGTCCACCCAAAAATGCATCAGAAGAATTACGTGAAATGTTACGTCAATTCAAGCGTCAGGCCCTGCATGCTGCTATGTTATCTTTGTATCATCCTATATCGGGCGTGCAAATGACATGGCATGCTGATGTACCTGATGATATGGTCGCATTAGCTGAAATGTTACGTACAGACACAAAAAATAATCTTGTCGATAGTGACTTTTAACGCTTCAGACAATATACAGTATATTAAATGGCCAACAGAACGCGTGTTGGCCTTTACTACCAACCGATTACCAACTCAAAAGAAACTGCTGCCTAGTAAAGCAGAGTCTTCATCGCCCATAGTCACAAATGAATATGAAGCTTCGACAACTTTGACACCAGAGTTTGATGCTTTTAATTTGGGTGATCATGTTGGTGACTGTCCTGATCTAGTTATTCAAAACAGAAAGCTACTTTTAAAGTACCTACCTTCTGAAACTAAAATTCAATGGTTAACTCAAGTTCATGGTAATAAAGTAGCTAAAGTTGAACATCATGATAATAACCCGATTGTAGCTGATGCAGCGATAACTCGCAGCCAAGGAATTGCTTTAGCAATTATGACTGCAGACTGCTTACCTATTTTATTATCAAACAGGGATGGCAGCGAAATTGCGGCAATTCATGCCGGTTGGCGACCTTTAGCTGCAAACATTATTGAGGAAACCATTACATTAATGCAAAGCTCAGTAAATGACATTGTAGTGTGGATGGGACCTTGTATTGGGGAACAGGTTTTTGAAGTTGGACAAGAAGTAAAACAAGCTTTCTGTCAGGTTTCCACACAGTTCGAGCAAGCTTTTAAACTTATAAAATCGCTCAATGACGATCCAATAAAATATTTAGCAAATTTACACTTGATTGCTCAATTGCAACTTTTGAATTTAGGTGTAAAAAATATTACTACATTGAATGAATGTACTCATACCTTGCGTGATAAGTACTATTCTTATCGCCGGGATGGCCAGACCGGGAGAATGGGCAGCATCATAGTTATAAAATAAATTGTTTAATTTCAAGTTCCCTAATATTCCATTAATTGATCTTCATCAAAGTTTTAGTTTCCCAATGCTTGAAAATACGTCTAAGTGTCCTTATAACATAGTTAACTATACTGTAAGCCCAGTAACATGGCATTAGGAGAACGTTAATGCGTTTAGATCGATTTACACAAACATTTCAAGTAGCAATATCTGATGCACAATCTATAGCATTAGGTAAAGATCACCAATTTATAGAGCCTATCCATTTAATGCTTGCGTTATTAAACCAAAACGCGAGTAGTATTATTCCACTTTTAAAAAGTGCGGGTATAAATGTTCGAACGCTCAGAACACAAGTTGAAGCTGCTATTGATGAATTAGCACAAGTGTCTGGTACCGGTGGCGAAGTACAATTGTCATCGGCGATGGGTAATATTTTAAACCTTTGTGACAAGTTTGCACAAAAGCACGGCGATAAGTTTATTTCTTCAGAAATATTCATGCTGGCAGCGTTACAAGACAAAGGTAAACTTGGACAGATCCTTAAAGGTTTAGGGGCGAGTGAGCAACGCTTGCAAGACGCAATTATCCACATTCGTGGTGGTAAAAATGTTGACGATGTTAATGCCGAAGAAGTACGCCAAGCGCTCGATAAATATACCGTAGATTTAACCGAGCGAGCAGAGCAAGGTAAATTAGATCCAGTTATAGGTCGAGATGATGAAATCAGACGAACTATTCAAGTATTGCAACGACGCACAAAAAATAACCCGGTACTCATTGGTCAACCTGGTGTTGGTAAAACAGCCATTGTTGAAGGGTTAGCTCAACGTATTGTTGATCACGAAGTGCCTGAAGGTATTCGAAATAAGCGAGTCTTATCACTTGATATGGGTGCGCTTGTTGCTGGTGCTAAATATCGTGGTGAATTTGAAGAGCGCCTTAAAGCTGTACTTAGCGAACTAAACCAGCTTGAAGGGCAGGTGATACTATTTATTGATGAATTGCATACTATGGTCGGCGCTGGCAAAAGTGACGGAGCTATGGATGCAGGAAATATGCTAAAACCTGCGCTAGCAAGAGGGGATTTACATTGTGTTGGTGCTACTACCTTAGATGAGTATCGTCAATATATTGAAAAAGATGCAGCTTTAGAGCGGCGTTTTCAAAAAGTACTGGTTGATGAACCTAGTGTAGAAGATACGATTGCCATTTTACGTGGTCTTAAAGAACGTTATGAGTTACATCATAATGTTGAAATAACCGATCCTGCTATTGTTGCCGCTGCAACATTGTCACATCGGTATGTAAGCGATCGTCAACTGCCTGATAAAGCGATTGATCTTATCGACGAAGCAGCGTCCAGTATTCGTATGCAAATGGATTCAAAGCCTGAGAACTTAGATAGATTAGAGCGACGTTTAATTCAGCTAAAACTTGAACAAAGAGCATTATCAAAAGATTCTGATAGCGCCTCCAAAAAACGTTTGGAGCTGATTTCAGAAGATATAGCAACTTGCCAATTAAGTTATGACGAATTAGATGAAGTGTGGAAAACCGAAAAAGCTGCACTGCATGGTACGCAGGCGATTAAAACAGATCTAGAGAAAGCCCGCATTGAACTCGAAGCTGCTCGAAGAGTAGGCGATCTAAATACCATGGCAGAGCTACAATACAGTCGTATCCCCGATCTTGAAAAACAGCTTGATCTTGCTTGCCAAGCTGAGATGCAAGAAATGACTTTACTGAGAAATAAAGTCACTGATGTTGAAATTGCAGACGTATTGAGCCGTGCTACTGGCATACCGGTAGCAAAAATGCTTGAAGGCGAAAGTGATAAATTACTACACATGGAAGACAATCTTCACAAACGTGTTATCGGACAATCTGAAGCTGTAGTATCCGTGTCAAACGCTATTCGAAGATCAAGAGCAGGTTTGGCAGATCCTGATCAACCTATAGGTTCCTTTTTATTCCTCGGACCAACTGGCGTAGGAAAAACAGAATTAACCAAAGCATTAGCTCATTTTCTTTTCGATAGTGAAGATTCATTAGTGCGTGTTGATATGTCAGAGTTTATGGAAAAACATTCTGTTGCGCGTTTAGTTGGTGCACCTCCTGGTTATGTTGGTTATGAAGAAGGAGGGTATTTAACTGAGGCGGTAAGGCGTAAACCTTATTCTGTTATATTACTTGATGAAATTGAGAAAGCACATCCTGATGTTTTTAATATATTACTGCAGGTATTAGATGATGGAAGGTTAACGGATGGCCAAGGACGCACTGTTGATTTTAAAAACACAGTGATCATTATGACTTCAAATATTGGTTCCGACATTATTCAAGAATTTGGCGATGACAGTCAATATCAACAAATGAAAACGCGTGTAATAGCTGAATTGAGTCATCACTTCAAACCTGAGTTTATAAACCGTGTCGATGAAACTGTAGTTTTTCATCCGTTACTCTCTGAGCAAATTCAAAGTATTGCGAGTATTCAAATATCGGCTTTAATCAAAAGATTAGAAGCAAGAGATATCAGTATGACCGTTTCAGATGAGGCATTATCGTTTATTGCCGCTGCAGGATTTGACCCAATTTTTGGT
>TARA_R110000764_G_scaffold39431_1_pt1 | contig 17287 bp, 13 predicted proteins | sample TARA_R110000764 | Tara Oceans TARA_R110000764 (sample SAMEA4398111) | marine metagenome | biome: Polar Biome; feature: [SRF] surface water layer (ENVO:00010504); material: water (ENVO:00002006), including particulate matter (ENVO:01000060) such as... | depth 5 m | reverse complement strand
TCTTTAGGCCAGCAAGTGATTATTCGCATACGAGAAAACGGTTCATTTCCGTCAGGCTCTGCATTTTTACAACCACAATTCAAACCGATTATGCGAGAAATAGGTTTGTTATTAAATACGGTACCGGGTGAGATAATGATCTCTGGCAATACAGATAACCAAGGCATAAGTTCTGAATTATTTACTTCTAATTGGGATTTATCAAGCAAGCGCGCGGTAGCTATTGCTCATGAAATCATTAAAGTACCGGGCTTTGACCAATCACGCTTATTGGTTGTTGGTCATGCGGATACTCGCCCCTTAGTGCCAAATACCAACCGGTTAAATAGACGACTTAATCGTCGGGTAGAAATTGCCATTAACCAAGGCAAGGCAAAAGAGACTGATCCCATATCAATTAAATAATGAGTTAGGTTAGTTCTGCTAAGTTATTAAATTTAACAAGGAGTACAAATGATGTACTCCTTTTTTATGTCTGAATTTGCCTGTAAGTCTCTATAAAAACTATGGTAGATAATCGCTCCTCCACTATGATTTAGTCTGAAGTTGTCATGCTTTGTTAGTACTGAAATTTTGCAAATTATAGTCGAACGAGTATATAATGCGCGCCATTCTATGTGTGGGTGTTATTGTTAATGAAATTTATTGTTAAATTACAGGCTGAAATTACCATCAAAAGCCGTCCGGTGCGAAAGCGTTTTACTAAGATTTTAGAGTCGAGTGTAAAAAACGTTTTACGTCGTGTTGATGAACAAGTTACAACGCGAATGAACTGGGATAACATTGAAGTTAACACCGCTAATAATAGTCCAGAAAATCGATTAAAATTAATCGATACCCTAAAATCGATCCCTGGCATTCCAATGTTTCTTGAAGTTCAGCAGACAGACTTTACTGATTTGCATGATATTTATGAAAAAACTGCAGCTGTACATGCTCAAAACATTGAAAATAAAACCTTTTGTGTTCGTGTAAAACGCACCGGTAAGCACGAGTTTAACTCTATAAAAGTTGAGCAATATGTTGGTGGCGGTTTAAACCAGCAGGTTGAGTCGGCACGGGTAAAATTGTCAAAACCTGACTTTACCGTGCACCTTGAAATTAAAAATGAAAATCTATTTATTGTTACCGAACGCCACAAAGGTATGGGCGGCTTTCCAATTGCTACGCAAGAAGACGTATTGTCACTTATGTCGGGTGGTTTTGACTCAGGTGTTGCTAGTTATCAAATGATAAAGAAAGGCGCACGTACGCATTATTGTTTCTTTAATTTAGGTGGCGCGGCGCACGAAGTTGGTGTTAAACAGGTTAGTTACTATTTATGGAACAAATTTGGTGCATCACATCGCGTTAAGTTTTTCGCCGTTGATTTTGAACCTGTTGTCGAAGAAATATTGGAAAATATTGATAATGGCTTAATGGGTGTTGTGCTTAAACGCATGATGATGCGAGCCGCCGAGAAAATAGCCAATAAAATGGGCATTCAAGCGCTTATTACGGGAGAAGCGGTAGGACAAGTATCGAGTCAAACATTAACGAACTTGAATGTAATTGATCGCGTAACTGAAACGTTAATTCTTCGACCATTAATTGCTTACGATAAACAAGATATTATTGATATTGCACGCAAAATTGGCACGGAAGATTTTGCTAAAACCATTCCTGAATATTGTGGTGTTATTTCTAAAAAGCCAACGGTCAAGGCGGTATTAGCTAAAGTTGAAGCTGAAGAAGCTAATTTTGATTTCTCAATTCTTGATAAAGTAATTGAAGAAACACGTATTTTCGATATTCGTGATATCGGCAAAGAAAGCGAAGAAGAAATTCATGCCGTTGACACCTTAGATAATATTCCCGCTAATTCAATTGTGCTTGATATTAGAAGCCCTGAAGAAGAAGATGACAACCCATTAGCGTTAGATGGTGTAGAAATAATGCACATGCCGTTTTACAAGCTGTCGACTCAATTTGGTGATTTAGATAAATCTAAAGAATATTTATTGTATTGTGACCAAGGTGTTATGAGTAAATTACAGGCACTATATTTATTAGGTGCGGGCTTTACAAATGTCAAAGTCTATCGCCCATAACTTATAAACTAGCGTAAAACGTTAGGTAAATTAAAGCTCTTTAACATCTGTTTTAGGGCTTTTTTTATATCAAAAAATAGTTATTGCTACGCTTCTAACGCTTTAATCTCACGCAGTAGCTTTTCATTTTCTGGAACTGAAAAATTCATTCTGTTTGCTACTTTGACAATATAGCCATTAATATAATCAATTTCTGTTTTTCGTTTATTTAGTATATCACTGCGCATTGATGAGCAGTTTTGTGCGGTACTTTGAGCCACAGCCATGATTTTTTCTCGTAACTCATTAAAGTTAAATTCTATATTTTCAAAAGCTGCAATGGCAATAATTTCAAGTATTAAAGCCGTTATTTGTGCTTGGAATTTATCATTGAGGAGTTGGCCATTGTCGATGTTTTCTAATGCCGTGATTGGGTTTATTACACAATTAATTGCTAACTTAAGCCATTGCTTTTCTTTTATATTATCGGAATAAGTCAGTGTTGGTAAAGCGTGCATGAATGTTGAAGTTATATTGTTGCGGTCGGCATTGGAAATATTGCCATTGATAAGGCCTAAATCACTGTGCCCTAAGCCAGTGTGTTGTGCATGAAAAGGCTGGTTTATTTTACAGCCATGCGTGGTTAATAATGCTAAACACGGTTGCTCAAGTGCTGAAAAATCATTGAATGCTCCTAGGCCGTTATGGCAAAAAATGATTATTGCTTTAGTTGATATTTTATTTTTTAGGGCAAATATTGCCGCATTTACCTGATAAGACTTCACGCAAAGTAATACTACATCAGCGCCAGTTAACGCGTTATCGTCGGCGATATTTAATGAAAATTTAGCGTACTTTTGGTTAATATCTGTAAATTCATAACTCTTAGGCACAGATGTGACGCTTGAAGAACAGTGTAAGCTAACTAAGTTATTAGTTGCTTGTGATAAGTGATGATACCAGAGAAGCCCAATAGCACCTTGACCAATAACGGCTACATTCATTACCGAGACTTACGACTAGAGCGATTGCGATACATAAGAATAGACCACCTAATAATACCAAACATAGCAATACCAATTAAGTCAGAAATAAAGTCACTGACTTGAGCACTGCGAAAGCCTAAATAATATTGCCCTAATTCGGTCAGCACGCCATAAAACGCAACGGTTAACATGGTATTAAATAGCGGTAATTTCAATATGCTATGTAAAACCCAAGTTAAACAAAAAAAACTGATGATATGGCCAATTGAATCAATTTCAGTGCTACGAAAAACGATTCGTCTCAAGTCGGCAGAGCTAAAGTAAAGGCAAAAAAATAGTATGACAATAATAGCTAGAATGGATAAATGATAGCGACTTTTCATTGAGGTGTTAGTCATTGTTCTTTAGAGAGTTAAGTAATATTTATCATATCAGGGCTCAGCAATGAAAACTATCACTGTTCTAAAGTCTTAAATATATTACTCAATTAAAGTTAACTCCTTAGAAATATCGCCAATGGAATTAAATCTAATTAATTGATAATATATGCCTAATTTTTTTAGATAGAGAACTGTCATGCCTTCAATGGATATTGTTTCCGAAATTAATTTGGAAGAAGTAAAAAACGCGACTGAAAATGCCAATCGTGAACTTGCAACTCGTTACGATTTTCGTGACGCCGCAGCAAGCTTTGAATGGAAAAGCCCTGCAGTGACTATGAAAGGTGATTCAGATCATCAATTAAAGCAAATGACAGACGTACTGCGCGGACAATTGGTCAAAAGAAAGGTTGATGCTAAAGCGTTAACATTAGGAAGCATTGAAAGTTCGGGTCGCAACTATAGCCAAGTGGCCACTTTCAAAGAAGGCATAGAGCAGCCTGTTGCTAAAAAAGTGGTTAAGCTGATCAAAGACAGCAAGTTAAAAGTGCAAGCTTCAATCCAAGGTGAGCAAGTGCGCGTTACAGGTAAAAAACGTGACGATTTACAAGCCGTGATGCAATTACTTCGAGAAACAGAATTAGAACAGTCGTTTCAGTTTAATAACTTTAAAGATTAAAGATTAAAGATTAAAGATTAAATGTTTAAGGTTTAAGAATAGGTCTTTACTAAAGCTGACCGCTGCATATATAGATTTTTAAAGAGGCATTAGCCTCTTTTTTGCTTTTAATGTCTTTGATAGTCATAGAGAAAAGTAAATTCACTTTCGACTGTAATTTAACCAGTACTTAAATCTTTACGGTGTAAATATGAATTAAAACACCTTTCATGGCGATTTTTCATAAGAAACGCTGTTTTTTTCTTGGCAGTTTAAGTAAATTAGCTTATTCAATAATAATAATGATGATTTTAAATGGCTGCTTCTAGAGGTGCGTTCAGTTCTCGTATAGGTTTTATCATGGCTGCTGCGGGTTCTGCCGTAGGGTTGGGTAATATATGGGGTTTTCCTACACAAACAGCAAGTAACGGTGGTGCGGCTTTTGTACTGGTTTACTTGGTGTTAGCATTTTGTTTAGCATACCCAGCCTTTATGGCTGAATTGTTAATTGGTCGATATGGCCAAGCCAATGCCGTGACTTCCTTACAAAAAATATCGCGAAATATCTTTCATAAGCGCTTTGCCTTTGTCGTTGGTTTTGGCGGTATTATTTGTGCGGCTTTAATTTTAAGCTTTTATGGCATACTCGCTGGATGGATGATGTCGTTTGCTATTGAGCCTGTTACCTCTTTAATGGGCTTTAATGAAGCATCTAATTGGCTTACGTCTCAGTCTATTGGGCGTAATTTACTTTTTACAGCATTATTTATGTTGCTGACCATATCCATTATTCGACGCGGTGTTGAACAAGGTATTGAGAAATGGTCAAAACGTTTAATGCCAATGTTGATTGGCTTATTGGTTTTAATGATCATTTATGTCTTCACATTAGATGGTTCAAAAGAAGGCTTTGCAGCTTACTTAAATCCTGATATTTCACGTGTATTTGAACCAGACCTATTGATTAGTGCATTAGGACAAGCGTTCTTTTCATTATCGCTGGGTACCAGTGTTATGGTGATTTACGGCTCCTACATTTCTAAAAAAGAAAACTTAGTCTCACTTGGTGCACAAGTCACTTTAATTGATGTCTCAATCGCTTTTTTAGCCGGCTTATTAATTATTCCTTCAATGTACGTTGCCCAAGCTCAAGGTGTTGCTATTTTCGATGCTGATGGAGGTTTAATCTCAGGTCCTAATTTAGTCTTTGATGTGCTGCCAACCTTATTTGATGGCATGGGAGCTATAGGTTTATTTGTTGGTTTTGGCTTTTTTGTTTTAATGTCAATTGCGGCGCTAACGTCTAGTATTTCAATGTTAGAAGGGCCGGTTTCTTTTGTGGTAGAGCGTCATAATGTTGAGCGGAAAAAAGCTACCACCTTTATTGGTCTAGGTATCTTTATTTTAAGCGCTTTAATTGTTTTAAATTTTGATGCACTGTTTGGCTTGGCAATTTCAATCTCCACTGTCTATGGTCAACCGCTCATTGCGATGCTGTGTTGTGTATTTGTTGGTTGGATTTGGTTTAGAAATGATATTTTAACTGAGTTAAAGCAAGGTAATGATATGGTTGAGCATTCATTATTTTGGAAAATTTGGCCTTGGTATACTAAGTTTGTTTGTCCGACGGCAATTGGTATTGTTTTTTGGCATTCATTGTAAAATTATCAACGAGTAACTTTTAACGTTGAAAAGTAAAAGGGAGCTAATTAGCTCCCTTTCTTGTTTTATATACCGGTAATTTTTAGTGTAACTTAAAGGCTAGGCCAAGAAAGATGCCAAGGAGATGTGATTTTATTAATAGCTTCTACCGTGTTTTCATGGCTGAAAAACGTCCCCGTACTTGGCGGCAGACAATACTGAAACTGTTGATTATTTAAACTAAACTTTAAAGCAAAGGCGTGCAGGTAACCTCGATCAGACACACTATTGGTGTTGTAAAGTGGATCACCCAGTATTGGCACGCCAAGGCTATTCAGTGCGACTCTTATTTGGTGGGTTTTACCCGAGTGCGGTTTGATTAAATAAAGTCGTTGTTTTGGTGCTATTGTAAAAGATAAAAATTGACTAATTGCTGGGTTATTATTTGTGCGCAGCAATTTCCACATACCGCGTCGGCTTTTCTCCATATCGCCCTTAATCAATCCTTGTTTTTTCTTCGGTTTGCCTTCGGCGATAGCAAGGTAATATTTTTCTACTTGATGCTGTTCAAACATCTGTTGAAACGCGCTCGCAGTAGCACTATTTTTGGCAACAATAATCAGCCCGGATGTCATTTTGTCTAAGCGATGCACCGGATAAAGTTCTGTAAGTGAAAACTGACTGCTAAGTTGTGCTTTTATTTTTGAAAAAAAACCACTACCGATTTGTTCTTCATCATGAAAACCCATACCTTGTGGCTTATTAATAACGAGAAAGTCAGTTTGGTGATCAACAATCGTTATGGGTTTATCTGTCATTAAAAGCTGAGTCCGATGAGTATATAAATTATCAGCGTTAAAACACCGCCAAACAATGCGTAAGGCAATTGCGTTTTAACATGTTCAAAATGGTCACAACCACTGGCAATAGACGCAACAACGGTAGTGTCTGAAATCGGTGAAGCATGGTCGCCAAATATACCACCGCCGAGTACAGCGGCAACTAAAAACTCAATCGGCAAGCCACTTTGTTGAGCAATAGGTACGGCAATAGGAATAAGTATGGCAAACGTACCCCATGATGTGCCTGTAGCAAATGCCATAATCGCCGCAGCTACAAATAAGATGGGCGCCATTAAATATAAGGGGACTTCAACATTGATTAATTGGCTGACATAAACGCCAGTGCCTAAGGCTTTAATAGCATCACCAAATGCAAAAGATAATACTAAAATTGCAACCGCAGGTGACATGTATTTAATGCCAGTAAGTATAGTTTTAAAGATGACTGCAAGTGACATAAGCTTACGGTGCATAATTAATATCACTAAAAAGACTAGGGCTGTGACCACGGACCAAAATACTGAAAAAGAACCTGAGCCTCGGCGAATATCACCATCACCCGTAAACCACAGTAAAATAAAAGTACCTACCAAGAGTGTTAGCATAGGAAGCCACATAATATAGGCTGGAGCAATATGGTCTACAGTTGTTTTTTGTTTATCTTCTATCACGGATTCAGCGTATTTTAATGGTCCAAAAACTTTGCCACTAAACGCGGTGTAATAGGCAAGTGCCACCGCAATGATCGCGTAAAAATTATAGCCTATTGTGCCAATTAAAATCCCCACAGGGTCATCAAATGAATATCCATCCAACAAACCTAAAACATATGCACCCCAACCATTAACTAAAAATAAAATACTAATTGGCGCACAAGTTGAATCTACTAAGTAAGCCAGCCTAGCTCGGCTAATTCCATGATGATCAAATAATTTTTGACTCGCCATGCCAGCGGTAAACATACTTAAGTTTGTATCGGTGAAAATTGATGTACCAATCACGGTTGGTAATATACTGGCTTGTCGGCTATTTTTAACTAAATTTAACGAAGCAAGGTGATTGATAAAACCATTCACCGCGCCTGATTGGTTCATTAAGGTGACTAATGCGCCAATTAATAAGCTGAAACTGACAATGTAAACGTTACCTAAAGAGGAAAAAACACCACCAATACCAAAAACTGTAGCCGTTAAACCTTCGATAGGGTTGCCATTTACGGTCATTAAATAACAAAGTGCTACACCAGATAGCAGAGCGAAAAGAGCGTTTTTTCGCCATATTGCAATAACAATAGCGACAAGTGGTGGGAGTAAGCTAAAAACGCTGTCTTGCATAGTAAACCTTTATTATTATTTTATGTCGGAGAAGTTTAATCGTTTGGCTATAACTTAAAAGCCCCTAACTTTACCGTAAGCTCAGGCAATAATAAACTTAATGCTTGGCTAACCGAGCGATAAAAAAGCTAAAAAAGAAATATAGATCGATAAAGTCGGGTCAATATCTGAGTCGATAAAGATAAAAGTGGTATTATATCGTATATTTGTCAATGTAATGTGCTGAGTTCAGCGATAGTTATCAACTTTTAACTTCTCGCTTACTCATTTTTTGATTCGTTATTATGCAAATTTAGTTAATAATAAATCACGGTAGCCATTGAAAATTAACATTTCACCCTTAAATAACAGTTACTCGCTGGCGTAACGCATCAGGAACTATTTTGACATTATCACTAAACGAATATATCTCGGCTTTTACCGAACCAAAGCATCAATCTTCTTTAAGCCAATTTGGTCGAGGTATAGAACGTGAAGCACTTCGAGTGCTGCCACAAGGACGTTTGTCTGAACGCGGTCACAGTGAACGATTAGGCGCTGCGCTAACACATCCTAATATTACAACAGACTACTCAGAAACACTGATGGAGTTTATTACGCCTGTTAGCCATAAACCTGAAACAGTTATTGCCCAATTAGAAGATGTACAAAAATTTACCTTAAGTCAGCTTGATGGCGAGTTACTGTGGCCGATGAGCATGCCTTGTTTTGTTGATGATGACGATAAAATACCTTTAGCCCAATTTGGTAAATCTAATGTTGGTAAAATGAAAACCGTATATCGCCAAGGCTTGAAAAATCGCTATGGCAGTATGATGCAGGTTATCTCAGGTATACATTTTAACTTTTCATTCCCAAAAAGCTTTTTCCAATCAATGCAAAAAATTGAACAAAATAGTGATGTACTTGATGATTACATCTCTGATAAATATTTTGCATTACTGAGAAACTACAAACGCTTTTGTTGGCTTATTCCATACTTATACGGAAGTTCTCCCGCTATTTGTGGTTCATTTTTAAAAAATAAACCTACAGATTTACCGTTTAAAAAAACCGGTAAAGGCTATTTGTATCTAGAACATGCAACGTCTTTACGTATGAGCGATTTAGGTTATACCAATAGCGAACAATCTTCGTTGCAAATTTGTTATAACAACCTTTCGGGTTATTTAGATGGGGTAAAAAATGCCATTAATTTACCCTCAAAGAAATTCGAAAAAATTGGCATTAAAGTCGATGGCAAATACCAACAACTTAACAGTAATGTTTTACAAATTGAAAATGAATTGTATGCACCTGTTCGACCTAAGTGTGTTGCTAAACCTGGCGAAAAACCATCTGAAGCCTTGAGAAATAGAGGCGTTGAATATATTGAAGTTAGAGCGCTTGATGTTAATCCATTTTCAGCAACAGGTATTACTACTGAACAAGTGAGATTTTTAGATGTTTTTCTTACTTTTTGTATGCTTGAACCTAGCTCGATACTTGATTGTAAATCACAAGAAATTACCGAAGAAAACATGGACGCTATTGTTATACGCGGACGTGATCCAATGTTATTGCTGCGTGACACCTCGGGTGAAAACGCCATAGAAAAATCTGTTAAACAATGGGGCAATGAAATTTTCGCTAAATTAGCGAGTGTAGCAACGTTGTTAGATGAAGCAAATGACAGTCATTTATACACTCAAGTGCTTGCAAATGAAGCGGCTAAAATTAATGACGCTAGTTTAACGCCTTCAGCTCAAATTTTATCTGCTGTTGTTAACGATAATCAGTCTTTAACGCAAATGGCACTTAAAAAGGCAACAGATTATCGCCAACAACTTTTAGGTAATGACTACCAAGCATTTAATGAGGAATACTTTATTAAATCAGTCGCAGACTCACTGAATAAACAAGCTGAAATAGAGCAAAGTGATAACGTTGATTTTGATACTTTCCTACAAAATTATTTTTCCTGATTAAGCTTAATTCTATTCAGGTTTGTGCTGATAAAGCAGGAATATCTATTAGATAAATAGCAGGCAAAAAAAAAGCGCGTTAAGGTAACGCGCTGGAAATAATAAGAAAGCAGTCCAGGGAGGTTTCGCTTTCATGTATTATGACCAATCAAATTGGTCGTAGTTCATTATTTATACGAATAATTTTTTTTCTGTTTATTTTCGATGCAATAAACGCCTCCCCATTAAATACTTATCACTCTTCTTTTATATCTAATTTACTGATTTAAAAATAAAATACTTATTTACATTGCTAGGTGTGTTTTTAAAGCCAGACGCTTCAAATAAAAAAACATTATCGGTTTAAAAGGCTAACGATAAAGAAAGTGCGACTCAGTAAAATAAAGTAATTGGTTTCCAGTCAATGGTGTAACTAAATACTAAATACTAAAGTTATTGGTGTTGTTAACTGTCCTAAAAAAGTAAGGTAAAAAATCTTGCGATATAAAAGTTGAATATTTGATGACATTATCATGATAAATAACAAATATTCTGGCATGATATTAACAATTCAACACTAAGTAACCGCGTTCATGACTTTTTTCAAAACTTTCATTATTTCTGCGTTAGCCTGTATAACCTTATCGAGTTGTGCGACAAGTCCACCAAAAAATCCTGAAAACCTCTGCGAAATATTTCGAGAACATAGAGGATGGTACTTTGCTGCAAAAGATATGCGCGAGAGATGGGGAGTACCTATTCATGTTCCTATGAGTATGATGTATCAAGAAAGCTCATTTAAAGCGGGTGCTTTGCCTCCTAGAGATTATTTACTCGGGTTTATTCCATGGGGTCGAGTGAGTACAGCCTATGGCTACTCACAGGCAAAAACCATGACTTGGGAAGATTACACCAGAGAAACAGATAACTCAGGTGCGGATCGCGATGATTTTGACGATGCAATGGACTTTATGGGTTGGTTTATTTATAAAACTCAAAAAATTAATAAAGTATCTAAATGGGACGCCTATAACCAATATCTAAACTATCATGAGGGTTGGGGTGGCTTTAAGCGTAAAACTTATAAGAAAAAAGCTTGGCTAACTAAGGTCGCCCGAAAGGTAGATAGCCGTGCTAAACGTTATTCGAGCCAACTTAAAAGCTGTGAAAAAGAGCTTGATCATGGCTGGTTATGGCGCTTATTCTTTGAGGACTAGTTCTTTATATTTATCTTTATGAGAGGCATGCCAGTTAATGCCTCTCATTTTATATGCTTCTTAAGCTCCTTACTTTTGACACTTCCTCGCTGTTGGCTCTTCCTTACAACCTATAATCAATATCTGCTCTTTGGCTAAGTCTTAATTTTCTATATTCTAAGTAACTTATCAGTACCACGCATTTATAAATTAATTACTGCACTTATTACTATTTCTGTTGAACCCCTGTTACATATGACATCCAATATGTATCAGCAAATGCAAACTTCAAAGGCAGGAACTTTGATAATCGTTTGACCCAATGGATGTTTCCAAGATCAGTAATTTCTAATGGTAATTTAAAGCCAGTATTAGAGTAATTATTACTGCATAGTTCTTGCCAAAGTTGATAAAAAAAACATTATTTTTTGGGGAATCAACGTGAATAAGGGCTAGCAAATATGCAACATAAATTTAATAAAAAACTTCCTTTTTTTACTAAAAATTGATTGCAAAATACAAAGTCGCTTTCCAATAGGGCTTGCAATTGTTATCCACAGAAATTGTGGAAACTTAATCCCCAGATCTAAAGCTGTGTATAACTTTGTTATTAACTTCCCATCAAATTATTTCTATCCACAATAAAACATTTTCTGTTTGACATTATGCTTTCAGTGCCAAGCTTTACGATCAGGCTGTACAATGTTTTGAATGCCTTATTAGAGAATAGAGAACTGATACTTTTTAGGCTGTTTTAAGGCAGGCTGCATCACCTTTCGATTAATCATAGGAGTAGTTATACGAATAACCCTAACAAAGCCGCTGCTTTTGTATTGCTAGCAAAAAATATCAGCTAGCTTTATGACTAATCAGGAGCAGTATTAAAACTGTTAGAGATGCTAAGGAGGTGTTTCTGCTGCAGGTGTGAATAAAAAAAAGACAGCGCTGATACTAAATCAGAACTGTCCTTTATAGAGATAAGTAACGCAATATTATTATGAATTAATACCGTCATAGAAATCGGGTAAGATTCTAACTGTTTTGATCATATTGTCTTTAACTTCGATAATCTCAAGCGGATAACCAGATATTCTTACGCTTAGATTCGCCTCAGGAATATCTTCAAGGTATTCTAATATTAAGCCATTTATAGTTTTTGGCCCGTCAGTAGGAAAGCTCCAGGTCATTTCTTTATTCACGTCGCGTACGGTTGCGCTACCATCAACTAAATAACTGCCATCAGGTTGAATGTTAACTTCGTCACTGGTGGTAGGTGTCATAGTGGTAGTAAAGTCACCCACTATCTCTTCCAGTATATCTTCTAAGGTGACTAAACCTTGAATATCACCATATTCATCTACAACTAAACCAAGACGCTCTTTCGCATGTTGAAACTTTAATAGTTGCACATTAAGTGGTGTACCCTCAGGTATAAAGTAAATTTCTCGCACAGCACGCAGTAAGGTCGCTTTGGTAAATTGTTCTTTCGATACGAGACGTAAAGCATCACGCACATGAACATAACCCACAACATCGTCAATGTTGTCACGATATAGTAATACTCGAGTATGATTTGACTGAGTGAGTTGCTTTTGAATACGTTTCCATTCGTTATTGATATCAATGCCGACGAGTTCATTACGAGGGATCATAATATCTTCAACAGTCACATTTTCTAAATCAAGAATACCAACTAACATATCTTGATCTTTTGACTTTAATAACGCGCCAGACTCATTAACCACTGTACGTAATTCTTCAGAGCTCAAGCTGTGTTGCTCTCTTTGCTCAGAGCTTATGCCTAATATGGCTAATATGCCATTGGTGATCCAATTTACCGCAATAACGAAAGGGTAGAGCAGCTTTAGCAGTATCGTTAGAATAAATGAGCTTGGAAAAGCGACTTTTTCTGGATACAAAGCCGCTAAGGTTTTTGGTGTGATTTCGGCAAATATTAATATAACGAGTGTGAGTAATAACCCAGAGTAAAAAACTCCAGCATCGCCATATAAACGTTGTGCAATAATACCCGTGATAAGGGTCGCAAAGATATTGACCAGATTATTACCAATTAATATCAAGCCAATTAATTTATCAGGTTTAGCAAGTAACTTACTTACCCGTTTTGCGCCACGGTGATGTTGTTTTTCTAAGTGTTTTAATCGATATCGGTTGATCGACATCATGCCCGTTTCAGAGCCTGAGAAATAGGCTGATATAAATATGAGAATGCCGAGCACGACAAACAGCATATCGGTAGAGATGTTATCCAAAAGGGATCCTATATATTAATAATAATAAGTATTACAGCGCCAGAGCGGAAAAGTAATACAAAGTTAACTTATACGCTAAAATTTATAATAAGAGAAATTCTTTCACAAATCGGCTACCAAAATAAGCCAATGTAAGTAAAAAGGTCGCAATGACCGTTAATGTTAGAACGCGCTGACCACGCCAGCCTAATTTAAAATGCCCCCATAAGGTGACGAAATAAATTACACAGGCGATTAATGATAAAATTGTTTTATGCGCGTTTTCTTTTGAAATCATACCGTCGAGAAATATAAAACCAATAACTTGGCTCAGTAATAAACAAATACTACCCATTAACAAAATAATAAATAACTGTTGTTCTACTTGCATTAAAGGAGGTAAATGATGAACAGCTTGGAAGTTTTTACTCTTTAATTTGGTATTAATATAAGCGACTTGAAAGGCATATAGTGTCGCTATTACAAGGATACAATATGCAATAAGTGCTAGCGTAATATGGCTTAGCATGGCTATTTTATCTGAAACAATTTCTAAGTTACTCACCGGTGAGATAAAAATCATGCTGAGCTGCCAAAGGCCAGCAAAGCCATAAATACCCGGTAATAATAAATTCACCTTAAAACGCAATGCAACAGCTGAAATAACAAGAGTAATAATTAAACTGACTAAAGAGACGACATTAGGCAATGAGAAGTTAAGGTGGTTGTGAGAATTTAAAAACTGAGAACTGCTTAAAACATGAAAAATAATCGCTAAAGAAGCAAAAATTAAGGTAATAATGATATTCGGGCCTTTCGGGTGAAACAAGCGAGATAAAATTGATATCGTCGCTACGCTGTAACAAACAAAGGCAGTAAATGCAGTGATACTTGAAAATTCCACAAAATGCTCCGAAAAAATGAAAAACTGTTTATCCGCTAGTTTACACAGCGATTCTAGCAGAATAGCTATCAGACACCATAACTATTGTTTATTTTATATCAACAGTTTAAGTCGTTGTGTAATCGTTAAGTAGAACAGGTGTTATGTGTTCACCGAACCCATAATAGATAGCCGGAATATCAGCAGTTTATCATAAAATTTTACAGTGATATTAACCGATATATCTGTTTTATACTTTCTTTATAGCTTAGTGATTACTTTAAAAGCATAACTTCTACTTTCGCTAATTAATTGTACGGGTATAATAGAGCTAATTTTTTGCGCAAAGTTAATATTTGAGTCCTTTATGTTTGAGAATCTTTCCGATCGTTTAACGAAATCACTAAAAAATATCAGTGGCCGTGGTCGTCTAACTGACGACAATATAAAAGACACTTTACGTGAAGTGCGAATGGCATTGCTAGAAGCTGATGTCGCCTTACCGGTTATTCGCGAGTTTGTTGCTAAAGTCAAAGAGAGTGCTGTAGGGCAAGACGTTTCTAAAAGTTTAACGCCAGGGCAAGTTTTCGTAAAAATAGTTCAAAAAGAACTTGAGTCGGCAATGGGTGAAGTGAATGAAGCCCTTAACTTAAAAACTGCACCACCAGCTGTTGTATTGATGGCGGGTTTACAAGGGGCGGGTAAAACTACCTCTGTTGCTAAACTAGCTAAATTTTTAACCGAGCGTGAAAAGAAAAAAGTATTAGTCGTTAGTGCCGACGTTTATCGTCCAGCAGCAATAAAACAACTTGAAATGTTGGCCACTGAAATTAATGTCGGTTTCTTTCCAAGTGACATTAAGCAAAAGCCCATTGATATTGCCAATGCTGCAATTGACCACGCAAAGAAAAACTTTTTTGATGTGGTAATTGTTGATACCGCCGGTCGTTTGCACATTGACGGCGAAATGATGGCTGAAATTCAGCAATTACATGCCGCCATTAACCCAATCGAAACCCTTTTCACGGTTGACGCCATGACAGGGCAAGATGCTGCCAATACTGCTAAAGCATTTAATGATGCCTTACCATTAACGGGTATTATCTTAACCAAAACTGATGGTGATGCTCGCGGCGGGGCGGCATTATCTATTCGCCATATTACTGGCAAGCCAATCAAGTTTATGGGTGTTGGTGAGAAAATTGAAGCCCTAGAGCCTTTTCATCCAGACAGAATAGCTTCACGCATATTAGGGATGGGTGATGTACTGTCTTTAATTGAAGAAGTAGAACAAAAAGTTGATCGTAAGCAAGCCGAAAAGCTAGCTAAAAAAGTTAAAAGTGGTAAAGGTTTTGATTTAGAAGACTTTCGTGACCAACTCGTACAAATGAAAAGTATGGGCGGCATGATGGGTCTAATGGATAAGTTACCTGGTATGGGTAATATGTCGGAACAAGTAAAAGGGCAAATGGATGATAAAGTCACTATCCGCATGGAAGCGATGATTAATTCTATGACCAAAGCTGAACGTCAACGTCCTGAACTGATCAAAGGCTCACGTAAACGTCGTATTGCTGCAGGTTCAGGCACGCAAATACAAGATGTAAATAAGTTATTGAAACAATTTACTCAAATGCAAAAAATGATGAAAAAAATGTCAGGTAAAGGTGGCATGCAAAAAATGATGCGCTCAATGAAGGGCATGATGCCACCAGGTGGCGGAATGGGCGGTGGTATGTTTGGCCGTTAATTTACTCGCCATTGATTTTTTTAACATAAAAAAGGTAGCTAATAGCTACCTTTTTACATTCTGTCGGTTAAATTTAATTATTTGAATGCATGTTTATCGGTTTCAATGCATACCTAAATAATAGCTGATCTAAACGCAATTATTTTTAAACCCTAAATAGTGTTTCACCATGTTTATATTTTTTCTATTCAGTATTCTGTCACCAAGTGCGGTTAACATTGAGCCACACACAACCAAACCAGCGCCAACATAAGCGAGTATATTTAGATGCTGTGCTTGGAAAGTGTTTGGCCAAACTTGCTCTGCGATAGTAGCAAAAACAACAGTCAGTAGTGGTGTTATGGCTAAAGTCGCGCTGACTTTTGCCGTTGGCAAATATTCTAATGACTTAGCAAAAGTGCCATAGGCTATTAACGTGTTTGCGCAGCAAAATAATAACAAGAGCAAAGCCGTATTATCTAATGACGTTATTTGTGAAGGACTGGCCAACGGTAAAAAGAACACTGAGCTTAATAAGTAAATGCACCACATAATTTGGTTTGAGCTGTAATATCCCAACATCTGCTTTTGAATAATCGCATAAGCCGCCCAAGTGACTGCTGCGCCAAACATGATCATAAAGCCAAATAAAAAGTCACTATTATCAAGGCCCGTATGATTAATAAACTGCTGATTAAAAAACAGCACCAAACCGGAAATAAGCACCAAAGAACCCACCATTTGGCCACGGCTAAAATGTTCTTTCAAGACAACAACACTGCCAAGTAACATGAAGAAAGGGGCCATTTGAATTAGCATTTGTGCGGTTTCTGCTGGTATATAATGCAATGAAATCAGATATAAAATGTAGTTTAAGCTCAGCAGTATGGCTGCAAATAACAGTCGTTTCATTCTACTAACACTTTTTAGCGCTGAGCTGGGGATCTTATTTTTGGCACATAACAATAAGGTGACGAAAAAGGCGGCGAACACAAAACGATACCAAGTAATGGTATAAGCATCCATCAGTAACAAAACAGATTTTAGCGCCAGCGGTAAAATTCCCCACATAATTGCCGTGATCATGGCTAGCGTTAATCCTTTTGCACTATTATTTACGAGTTGAGTCATCGTTTATCCAGTCAGAAAAGACAAATTACAGCGCAAATGATGTGCGCTTAGTTACTAAAGTGTGGGTGTTGAACTATATCGTTATATTGATTATTACGGTACTAATTTGCGAAATAATTCATCTAATACTCGCTTTAGGTTGCTTTGTCAGCAGAAAAGCGTAAAATACGCGAGCTTTTCTGTCGCTGAGGCGATGGAAATGTCTGGAAAATTCGTTTTAACACTTAAATTATATAGAGGACG
>TARA_R110000764_G_scaffold224812_1_pt1 | contig 17312 bp, 18 predicted proteins | sample TARA_R110000764 | Tara Oceans TARA_R110000764 (sample SAMEA4398111) | marine metagenome | biome: Polar Biome; feature: [SRF] surface water layer (ENVO:00010504); material: water (ENVO:00002006), including particulate matter (ENVO:01000060) such as... | depth 5 m | reverse complement strand
GCTCCGGTTACCCCTGGTGCTCTTAATTACAATGGACCAAATTATTCTGTATCCTATGGTAGAGTTTATTCAGCAGGGTACGGTAGAGTTTATGCTGGTAACTATGGCAGATCAAGACCAGGACCAGCTTATTCTGTAGGTTATAGCAGAAACTTCGGCAGAGTCTATAATGGAAATTATACAGTTAACTATGGTAGAATCTATTATGGCTCATATACAGTAAACTACGGTAGAACTTATTACGGATCTTATGCCGTTAACTATGGCAGAGTTTATGCTGGTAACTATGGCAGATCAAGACCAGGACCAGCATATACTACTAACTACGCTAGATCAAGACCTGGACCAGCTTATTCTGTATCCTATGGTAGATCAAGACCTGGACCTGGTTACGCAGTAAACTATGGTAGAGTGTATGCAGGCGCTTATGCCAGACAGTTTGGTAGAGTATATTCAGCAGGATACACTAGATCATTCGGTAGAGTATATGCTGGTAACTATGCTAGACAGTTTGGTAGAGTATATTCAGCAGGATATACAAGAGCATTCGGCAGAGTGTATGCTGGCTCCTACGCAAGACAATTTACTAGAGTTTATTCAGCAGGCTACGGCAGATCATTCGGTAGAGTATATTCAGCTGCATATGCAAGACAATTTACAAGAGTATTCTCAGCAGGATATGGTAGATCATTTGCAAGACAATATGCTGGATCATATGGTAGAGCATTTACTAGAGTATTCTCGGCCGGTTACGGAAGAGCATTTGCAAGACAATATGCAGGCACTTACGCAAGACAATTTACTAGAGTATATTCAGCAGGGTACGGAAGATCATTTGCTAGAGCTTACTATGGACAATATTCAAGACAGTTCTCAAGATTATTCTCAGCAGGGTATACAAGAGCATTTGGTAGACAGTTTACAGCACAATACGCTAGACAGTTTACTAGAGTATTCTCAGCAGGATATGGTAGAACGTTCTTAAGACAATATACAGCACAGTATACTAGATCAACACCTGGATCACAATATTCAGACGGTCAGTACACTAGATCAAGACCGGGTCCTAACTATGCTATCAGTTATGCCAGATCAACACCTGGACCTAACTATTCAGATGGTAACTACGCTAGATCTGTTCCAGGTCCTAATTATACTATTAACTATGCAAGAGCAACACCAGGACCTAACTACTCAGACGGGCAATATGCTAGACTGGTTGTTGGACCTCAATATACAGTTAACTTTGCTAGAGCTACACCAGGGCCAGGCTATTCAGATGGCCAATATACTAGAGTTGTTCCAGGACCAAACTATACAGTTAACTTTGCAAGAGCAACACCTGGACCAAGTTATTCAGATGGTCAGTATACTAGATCCAGACCAGGACCTAACTATGCTGTAGGGTATGCAAGAACTACTCCAGGACCAAGTTATACTGATGGGCAATATGCAAGATTAGTTGTTGGGCCTACATTTGCTACTGGCTTTGCTAGAACAACACCAGGTCCTAACTATTCAGATGGACAGTACTCAAGAGCGACTCCAGGTCCTCAATATACTAGTACTTTCTCTAATCAGTTCACAGGGCAGTTTGCTGGTGATACTGTTATGAATACTAACTCTACAGTCAGCACAATTAAACTATGGCTGAGAGTTGCATAAATATACTATGTAATATATAATACTTGATATACAAGTGACTTTGAAGGAACAATTATTATGGCAGATAAAAGATTTAAAAAAATCTTGTGGGAAGATCCAGAAACAAAACAAAGACTAAGGTGTCGGGAAATAACCGACACCGGAAGTCGTGAGATTATTATTGATAAGGCAGATGAAGATAACTGGAATGCAGCATTAGCCGAAACAAGCATTGATGAAATAACCGCAAGAACTCAAGCTGATATAGATGAGTTCAGAACTATGCGCGACACAGAAGAACAGCATCAACAGGAACATGAAAAGAGAGCATTTGCTGAACAATTATTTCAAGCAAAACTTACTCTTTATGAGCTTCCAGAAATTAAAGCATCTACTAATAAAAAACTAAAGCGAAGACTTCGTAAAGCTGAAACATTTGAAGCATTAAATGTATACGCGTCAGCTGTAGTGAGTGATTATGACAACAGTCAATAAATTATACGATAAAGGCTTTATAATAGTAGCTACGCTACATCCATGGTATAAAAATAACGCTCTTATTCTTTTAGACTCACTAGACGAGTACTATCCCGACTGTAAAGTATTAATTGTCACACATAAAACATGGGCAGATGAATTCAGAGAATATGATCAAGTTGTTGATGTTATTACTGAAGATCATGGTATGCCTCACAGTACAAGAACAAAGCTATGGGCGTTACCATTCTCACCATTTGAAAAGACATGCTATCTAGATGCTGATATGGAGATTGTTGATCCTGAAATACAGGATGTATGGAAGCTTCTTGATGATGAGCATGATATGGCTTTTTGTAAAATTACAACAAGAGTAGGTGCTTCTACAGCTATCTACTCTGAAGACGGTAATGATGGTAAGCGTGATGATGATCCTGATAGAAATTTTATATGGCATGGTGGATTCTTTTTATGGAACAATACAGAGCTAGCTAATAATGTTATTAATTCTTGGTGGCCAAGATATAAAGAAATAAATTGTTCAATAGAATGGTGGAAGGCACATCCTGAATACTGGATTGGTAATAAAAGCTGGGATCAATTTACGTTATGGTACATAATGAAATTTGACTCGCCAGGTATTAAAGTATCAGCTGTTGAGTTTGGCCAGGCTAAATGGAATTGGAATCTGCATTTAAATGCTGAAGAAGAAGCAGGATGTACACCAGTTATAAAACATCATCCATTAGACCGTAAAAAGATGCACGAAGATCTTGATGCTGATTATAAAGATACAGAAGATGAGTGGGAAGAGCTAACTTCAGAAGAGAGACGTAATGTAAGAAAATCTATTACCTTTACTAGTGAGGAGATCTATAAATGAAAATGCGTGAAGTAAATATTAAAAATAAAGAGCTTATCTCTTTATTAGATAACATATCACCTCTCGTAGATAAAATATTTAACAATCATGAGTTTATAGATCAGCAGATAAAAGAAGGTTTTCTGCACCGCGATCCTGAGCAGAGAATAAAAGAAGGTAAAGAGCCATATAAAGTAGCGCCACATTTTGATATACTTCCAACACACGTAAGGTCAATAAGAGAAGAAGGTGAGTACGACCCTTGTGGTAGAGAATATTTAGATCATATGATGCATTTAATGAGAGAAGATAATGGAACACATATAACCTCCGGGTATCCATGTGCTGAAACATTTCTAGCAGCACAATCATTTTATAATTCTCCTAAATTCTTCTTAGGTGCGCAGCTAAAAGATGCAGTATATAAAATATCAGCTGATTTTTTAGGCGGCGGAGCGATGGCGCTCTGTGCTTTCTATCCACCAGATACATACATACCATGGCATCATAACGGAAACGCTCCAGGTTATAATATATTACTGCATTATAACAAAGAAGGTGAGGGTGATTTTTATACACATGATGATGGAGAGATTATAACATACCCAGACGCAAAAGGCTGGAGTTGTAGAGCTGGGCAATTCATAGCTACTCAGCCAAAAGAAATACACGAAAAGAGAATAGGCATGGATAATCCGATAGTAAAATGGTCGGATAAACCAGAAGATGCTTCCTGGCATGCAGCGCATGCACGTACAAATCGATTTACTTTGTCCACTATAGTTAATCACGAAGATATATGGGAAGATCTAATTGACGAGTTAGAGGACAACTAATTTCTAAGAAGCCTAAATATCTCTATATTATAAAGAGGTAGAGAATGGCAACTAAAGCAAATCTAGTAATGGATAAAGGCTCTGACTTTAGTGTTTCACTAATTGTTACAGGTTCCGATGGAACAGCTTTTAATCTGACTGGGTATACAGGTAATAGTAAAATAAGAAAACATTGGTCTTCCAACGTTTATCATACTATGACGTGTGACACTACATCAGATCCAACAGGAGGAGTACTTACTCTATCCGCAAATAATGCAATCACGGGCAATATAGCTCCAGGTCGATGGAACTACGATGTCGAAGTATCTAACGCTAGCAACGAGGTTACAAGAGTCCTACAAGGCGTTGTAACAGTAACGCCGGAGATGAGTTATTAATGGTCTCTTCTGGTAACGTTAAAGCGACTATCATAACTTCTGCGACACCTATTGTCACAAAAGTATTAAAGTCCTCACCCCAAGCAGTAAATGATGTTACAGGTCTAACTATTGACTTTAACTCTGTGAAGGATGGTGAGGTACTTACCTATAATAGCAGCTCTAACGTTTTCTCAGCTAGAAGTGTATTAGATACTATACTAATAATCGATGGCGGTGATGTAGCATAATGGCTAATACAGTAATAAGAATAAAAAGATCTACGAATACTGCTTCGTTCGCGAACATAGTATATGGTGAACCTGCTTTTACTGCCAATGGTGGAATTTTATACATTGGTGGATTTACAAATGGCACATCCGTAGCTGTTGCAGGAGCTCGTTTTCCAGGAACACTAACAGCTAACCAATCAATTGTTGTTGATACCAACACGCATATTGATGCAATAAAGACAAGTGGTATAACATTAGCCGATTCAGGTGTTGTTAATGTTGCTTATGTCGGTGTTGTATCAACTAATACGCTAACCGGTGCTAACTCAACAACCTTAGTTTCAGCTGAAGCAATCAAAGCTTATGTGGATGCCGGAGGCTCAGCTAATACCTCTACTACTAATGCTACGTTTGCGTTTGCTAATCAGACTATTACGTTTACCAGAGATGACAGTACTACATACGACGTCCAAGTAGCAGCATCGATAACAAATACATCTACTAATGCAGCTGTATTTACATCAGCAAATAATACATTATTATTTACTAGAGCTGATGGTACAACTTATAATGCTACTATAGCAACAGACAATTTAAATAATCTTACTGTCTCTGCTAATGCATCTATTGATGTATTAACAATAGGTACAAGTGCTAATGTACCAACAATATATGCTAATAATATTGAAATATCTAATACCTTAACGGTTAATGGAGATTTTGTATTAAGAGGCAGTAGTATTAATCTTGGTGATGGTGGAGATGTTATATCTCTTGGTGCATCAGTTAATACAAGCATTATACCAACTGATAATGTATCATATGATCTTGGATCAGCTACTAAACTATATAGACAAGTATACGCTAATCAGATAACAGTAGCAACGAATCCAACTACTGACTACCAAGTATCAACAAAAAAATATGTTGATGATGCTATATCTGGAGTTAGTACAACTGGTAATACAACTAATATAGGAGCTCCTACAGACGGGGCTTATGCTAACGGATCAGGCGCTGGTAATTTAGAAGGCGCTGTTACATCTATATCAAATACAACATCCGTTGCAGATGCTTTTGATAGGCTTAATGAAGCGGTGCTTAATGTATATAATAATACATTCGTAAGAGATGTCACATTTACAGTCTCATCAGGAGCGCTTGGCGGCGCACCTTTAAATACAACATTAAATATTTCACCAACAGGTAATGCTGATAGGTATGATGTTAACTGGGGTGATGGGAGCTATAGTAACAACACTACTGACTCAACTCCATCACACTCATATACAGATAATTCTAACTCACCTTTTGATGTTGTTGTTACAGCAAGAAATACAGGTGCACTCGGTGAAGGCAATACGGCCTCATTCACAAGTGTTGATTTAATTACTCTTTATACTGGAGATCCAGAAGCAAGACTACTACTTAAGAGCGCTGTATCAGGTGGTTCAACAATTGCTGAAGCAAATATTAATCAAGTTATATACCTGCAAAACAGTACTCAAAATGCAAATAACGTTGTTGCAACGTTCTTTGTGAACTGGGGCGATAGTACTACTGATAGTATCGCTAATACGTCGGTAGACGGTGGGACACAAGGGGACAGACTAGCTCATACGTATAGTTCTGGAACTGGAACAGGCACGCATACTGTGACATTATCTATTAATACTCACTCAACGGCCAACCCTTCTTCTGTTCCTGATTCTAATACAACAACAATAAAAGTATTTGATACAGCAATTGCTACACCAGAAGGTTTAAGCAGTAAAACTATATCATTTACATCTTCATCAGTAGGAACAGCACCAAGACTAGCAAGTGGGTTTATAGATAATTCAGTTGAAGGCTCGTTCTCTGTCGGAAGTCAATATACAAGATATACAACTGGTGGTACAATTGCTACTACTGGTGAGGCTAATAGCCAAGTTACTTATAATGCATCAGCTGGAACATTAGCAGCGATTATAGATAACACAGAAGAAAATACAATTGCATTCACAGCTGGTGATGATACAGGCTCAAATGGAAGCTTAGTTATTGTTGATGAATTAGACTTTTATAACTATAATAATAGTGGCTCATCTGTATCAGCTTCTAATAGAATACATGCACCAGGATTATATAGCGGATTCAGAGCAAGAATATCTAAATCAGGTCATACTACTGGAACGCATAGTTATAAGTTAACACACTCAGCTACAGGTAATACTAATGTAATTGGTTTTGTTAAAGATAACTTAACATCTAAGCCAACAATTAAATTTAATGCTGCTTCAGTCACACAAAATACAGCTGGTACGTTAGCATATGTATCAGGAATACCTTATTACACTAATGATGCAGTACTCAATGTTGTAAGTGCAAGAGTTACAAATGTTGCTGGACAGTTTTATAGAAATATATCTTCACCGTTTAATATATATTCAGGTACAACATCTGAAGGTGATAGCGGCTCAGTATTTAGTTCGCAGACAAAAGGTCATTCAATACTGCCTTCAGCTACTTTAAACTCAGGCTACCCTATTGCTAATTCAGGGATGAGTGCTAATGTTAATATTGATACGTTCCAGATTAATGTTAATGGTGGTGGTAGAAGAGTAGGTGACTTTAAGATGAGAATGAGTAATGTAAATGGTACAGGATCAAACGTATCATTTTCAAATGTATCTATTCAAACATATAACGGTACTTCAACTGGGGTAAATGAAAATGCAATTAGTGTTGCTGATTCATTAGGTGCTGGCTTTGATACAGATGGAGTACGATTAAGTAACTTCTCATCTACAAATGCAACACCAACGTTTAATAATAGTACTGATTACTTTGCATCTAATGCTTGGACAGGAGCAGTTACTATTGCAGGTACAGATGAGGCAGTAGTGCGTTATGGCAACTTAACTCATTACACAACAGATCTTTCTTCTGGTTTTTTACCAGCTGGTCCAGATCTAGCAACAAGTAGATCGGGTACTCAGTACTTTAGATTTGCTTTTAAAAGAACAACGATGGCTAATATGACTGTAAGATTGACTGGTAAAGTCTCTTCACTTCATATAGCAGCACCAGGAACTAATATAGATAGTACATCCGATTCAAATGGATGGCTTGATTCTAGTGATACATATGCAGGTTCAGGAACACCAGGAGCTAATACAGCTGCAGGTGGTAATGGATCAGATGGATGTGCATTTACTTCCGGTGATAGAATAATAGACGGTACTACTTATAATAATAGTACATTTAGCTTAACCTTAGGTGACCAGAATGCTACCGACGCTTTTAATAATCAAATACTTGTAAGTGTTGGTTTAGAGTCAAGTGATTATATCTCGTCAATAGGTATTGAATAATGGCTATTTCAGATAATCAAAAAATTGACCTACTATGGAAAAAGGTAGGCTTTGGTAAAGCTAAGTCAGATTCAGCAAGTGCTAAGAAAGCACCAAACGAAGCTATTGTATCTAAGTTTATCATTGCACCAGATTATATATGGGCTGATGCATCATTTATACCAGCAACTAAACCAGCAGCTAATGTAACTGCTGTTGTGGTATATAATGGTCAAGCAGCTGTTAGTGATGGTACATCGGAAGCTTTAAGGACATGGAAGTCTAATATAGTTAATTGGATACCACCTACCTTTGGCGCAACATATCAATTAAAGGTTTATATAGACTCTGCCAGCTCAGCAAACGCTGTAGCTAATGGTACGCAAGTATTTGAAACAGGGTCAGGTAATAATGATGAATGGTATTTTGATTACCAATCTGGGTTATTACATTTTATAGGAATAAATTTACCAAGTTCTTTAGTTTCAGGTGAGTCTGTATACTTGTCGGGTGCTAAATATAACGGTAATACGGGGTTGAGTGGAAGTGGAAGCTTCGATCCGAGTAATGCTGGAGATGTGACATCTGCAAACATTATCAACGGAACCATAACTAGTTTAACGGCTCCGCTCAATGTCTCAGACGGTGGTACTAATGTATCATCCTTCACCTCCAATTCAGTACTCGTTTCGGCTAATTCAACTACGCTTGGTTTTCAAACTGGTAGTAATAATCAGTTTTTAACAATCTCAGATAATGATGTAACATTTAGTGACATTGATGGTGGTACATACTAGTATCATCCTTTAGTATGATTAGATCAGAGGAAAATGACGCATGGCAACATTAAGACAATTTAAAGTCACAGGTGGACTAGTTGTAGGAAGTAATTCTGTAATTACTGCTGCAGGTAAAGTCACACCAGCTGCTATCTCTACTCTAACGACGGACTCACTCGGTGAAGGATCTACGAACAAGTACTTTACTAATACAGTAGCGAGAGCTGCTATATCAGTACCAGGTTCAGATAGTAGTGGATTAACATATAACTCGGGCACAGGAGAGCTTACGCTACCTGACTTAGATGGGGGCACGTATTAAGGATGACTAAAAAGGTTAAACTTTTTCATTCAAATATTAATGATTTTGATGAATTTGATAGAAAGGTTATAAGTCAGTTTATGTTAGATCAACAGACTATCATAAACGCTTTAACAGAGACTAATCAAAAATTAAGCGCGGAAAATAAAGTTCTTTTAGGAGAGCTTGATTCACAAAAATTAATAAATAAACGTATATTAGTTAATCGTGAGTTGAATATCCGAGTCGGAACATAATAGGGTTCGATATATGAAATATTCACGATACTTAAGGGGAACAAAAAATGGCTAGACAGGCATTAATTAAATTAAGAAGAGGTACGGGAGCTCCTGGATCTAACGTATTGGCAGAAGGCGAATTAGCGATTGATATAGCCGCTAAGAAACTATATTCGGCCAACTCTTCAGGTAGCGCTTTTACGCTATCAGGTGACCAGTATAACTTTATACCATCAGGTAACTCAACAACAGCGGCATTAACCTTAACGGTTGATAATGATGCATTATCTAATGATAGTGTAACTTTTGTTGGTACAGGTGGAATTACAGTTAGTGGTAACTCAACACAGGTAACAGTAGACGCCGCAGCAGGCGTAGACTATGATCTAAGTGTTAGTGGTAACACTACACAAGGTCAAGTTGTATTAGGCGGAGACGGTGACGCTGATACAATTAATATTAACGGTGGAACGAACATCACTGTTGATGCAACAGACGGCACAAACATTGGCGTATCTTTAGATAGCGCTATTGATCTTGGAGCTTCTGGTTCAATAAGCATTGGTAACTCAACAGTTAACGCTGTTATCAGCTCAGGCGGTAACATTGTAACTGATGGTAACTTAGACTTCGGTGGAACATTAACATTCGCTGGAACTCAAGTAACTGCTGACGCTGCTGAATTAAACAAACTAGACGGTGCTACATCTTCTACTGCTGAACTTAACTACGTAACTGGTGTAACATCAGGTATTCAAGCTCAGTTAGATTCATTAGATACTGCTAAAGTAGCTAACGGTGAAGCTGTCTCATTTACTACTATTACTGCTTCAGGTCTTGCTGACCTAAACGGTGATTTGGAAGTAGCTGGACTATCAACACTATCTGGAAATGCAACTGCTTCTGCTAACTTAAACGTTGGTGGTGGATTAGGTGTAACTGGAACATTAACCGGTTCAGCTCTGACTATGTCAGGATTGGCTGATTTAAATGGTGATTTAGAAGTAGCTGGTTTATCAACATTAACTGGTAATGTCACAATAAGTGATAGCTTAGCAGTTGTTGACGGTATTTCACTATCAGGTGGTACATTAGTAATTGGTAACTCAACAGTTAACGCTGTAATTACTCAAGCTGGTGATATCAATACTGACGGTGCTTTAACAGTAGCTGGCGGTTCTGACTTAAATGGTGCTTTAGACGTAGCTGGATTATCAACATTAACTGGTAATGTCACAATGAGTGATGATGCTAGTGTTGGTGGAGACTTAACAGTAGCTGGAAACTTCACAGTATCTGGAACACAAACTATTGTTAGCTCATCTACAGTTGCTTTAACTGACTCAATGCTGAAACTTGCTCAGGACCAAACTGGTACTGACACTGACGCAGTTGACATCGGTTTCTATGGTGTTTATGACGAAGGTGGAACTGATAAGTACACTGGTTTGTTCAGAGACCAATCTGATTCAAACAAAAAATTCGTTCTTGTAGATGGTATAACAGCCGAACCAGGAACAACAGTAACATATGCAGCTGGTGATTTAGCTTATTTAGAAGCGATCATTGACGGCGGAACTTACTAATATTATTTGACTATATTATAAAGGTATATTATGAATGAAGAATATGTGAAAGCTTATATAGCTGCGATTAACGCTGAACTTCAGACTAAGGTTTTAGAAGCCATTAGTCTGAAGGCACAGCAACAGATGTTAAAAGACGCTAATAGGGCTCAAGAAGAAAAATTAATTGAATTAAACAAGCAATTGGTTGATTTAAAAGAACAATATAACCAGGTAGTATATACTACCGAAGAAACTTACGCTAATGCAGTGCAAGTTACTTCAGGTAAGAAGAAGAAAAAGTAGTCTTCCCTTACCACCTTAAATAAGGGACACAAAAATGGCATCAAAAATTCTATTAAAGCGTTCTGCCATATCAGGACAGGCGCCGAACACATCCCATATATCAACAGGTGAATTAGCACTTAACTTACCAGACGGAGTCTTATACGGCTCTAATGGAACAGTTATATTCGAAGTCGGTGCTAATACAACGACACTTAATGTTGGTAACGGGAACGCAACAATCAATGGTTCAGGACATGCAGTCCTTGAAGGACTAGCTGTAAATGGATACTCATTTCCATCACAGGTAGGAACCAGTGGTCAGATAATGCAGGCAAACGCAACAGGACATGTTGAGTTTAAAGATAATATATCAGCTGCAGTACAGGTCACAAACTTTACCTTCTCAATAACTAGCACAAAAACATTAATTGAAGGTACTGACGACAATAGCGCAGTACTCTCATACACGGCAGGGACAGAAGATGTATTCCTAAACGGTGTTAAATTAGTAAGAACTGATGACTATGCACAAACAAACTCAACAGCAATCACACTAACAGCTAATACTGTATCAGGTGATGTTCTTGAAGTAAGAAAAGTAGGCGTTATCGGTGTTAACGATCCAGTAGATTTAGCGGCGCCAGCCGATATAGCATCTAGTGATACTTCACTAATTACATTGGATTCTTTCACAGTCGGGAACTACAGATCTGCTAAATACTTAGTGACTGCTAACACATCAGATTCATGGCAATCTAGTGAGGCAATCGTACTTCATGATGGTACAGACGGGTTTATAACTGAATACGGTTCAGTGTATTCTAACAATACCATCTATACATTAAGCGCAGATACGAATGGTGGAAGTGTAAGGTTAAGAGCTACTCCGGTTGGAGCAGGCACAACATTCACTTTCAAGAAAATAGTAACAAGGTCATAGGAGATAAACGATCATGCCAAAGACAAAAGCAATGGGTTTAGCAGAGCTGATTAGACATATCAACTATGATTCAGCAAATGACTTACTTTCTACAACAAAGTCTATTAATTCAGAAGGTAAAACAAGAAAATCACTGACAGGATTAGGTGCAACGCAGGTGACTCTACATGAGTTTGCAAAAGCAGATTATCAGTCAGCATTATATCATATCGCAGCAGAGCAGGGCGGAGAATTTCATTCATCATTATTCTTAATAGGACATGATGACACAACAGTATACGTTACTGAATATGGCGTGCTAGAAAGTGATGCTTCACTTTATACTCTAGATGCAACTATATCAGGTGCAAACGTAGTAACACAAGTAACACCGGCTAATTCTTCTACGAGCGTTAAGTTCTCTGTAGAATTTGTAAACGGATAAATAGGGGTATAGGGGAATAAATGGCAAATCAAAATTTTAGAGTAAAAAACGGCCTCGAAGTTGGTGGCGTTGAAGTTGTATCTGGCTCTGGTGTAGTTAACTCTACTTCGTTGCCCGCTTCAGGCGCAACGGCCGGTACTTTTGGTAACTCAACAGCCATACCTGTAGTTACCGTAGACGCAAGAGGAATACTAACAAACGTACAAACACAGGCAGTAAGCGGTGTAAGTAGTTTTGTTTATACACCTGCTAATACAACACTCGTATTAGGCACAGGTGATGGTACATCGTATGCTCAGACTATCGTATTTGATGGAGACGGTTTCGTTTCTAACTCTAGTGGTATTCATATAGAGCTTAACGGTGGAACGTTGCTAAACGGGGGCACAGGGCTCTCAGTTAATGTTGCAGCACTTAATCACGATTCATTAGCCGGCTTTGTAGCTAATGAGCATATTGATCATAGTAGTGTATCTACTGTAGCTGGTAGCGGACTATCAGGCGGTGGTACATTAGAGGTAAGTAGAACATTATCTATTAACTCAGGTGACTCAATAACAATAGCTAACTCAACTGGATTACATGTTAATACAGGCGCTATTGATATTACGACATTAAATAACTATAATGCTAATAAATTTATAGATCATACATCTGTCACAATGACAGCTGGTAATGGTTTAACAGGTGGCGGAACACTCGCTGCTACTAGAACATTTAATGTTGGAGCTTCAGACACTTCAATTGTAGTTGCTGCAGACGGTATATCTGTCAACGCACAAGTCTTAGATGTATCTTCCATGCAAAACTATGACTCTAACGAGAATATAGACCATACAGGCGTTAATTTAACAGCTGGTGGTGGTTTAACTGGTGGTGGAACAATCGCTTCTAGTAGAACATTTGCAGTAGGTGCTGGTGACGGTATGGCAGTTAATGCTGATGATGTTGCTGTTAATCCAGGAACTGGTATAGCATCTAACTCAACTGGTGTTCACTTCTTATCAGGATTAGGTCTAGCGGCTAACTCAACAACAGTTAAAGTATTGGCTGGAACAGGTGTAGTATCAAATACATCTGGTGTCCATATCGGGCAGGCAGTCGGTACAACTAACGACGTAACATTTAGAGACATGGTTGTCTCTGGAAACTTAACTGTACAAGGTACTCAAACTACTATAAGTACAGAAACTTTAACAGTAGATGATAACTTAATCGTTCTTAATAATAACGAAGCTGGTGTTCCTTCAGAGGATGCTGGTATCGAAATTGAACGTGGTACATCAACTAACGTAAAACTACAGTGGGACGAAGGCACAGATAAGTGGCAAGTAACAGAAGATGGTTCTAGCTTCTATGATATACATCATAAAGGAACTGCCATTGCTCTTGGAACTGACACATCTGGTAATTACGTTGATAACGTAACAGTCGGAAATGGTCTTTCAGTATCAGGAACTCCTGGTATTGGATGGGAACCAGCATTGGCAGTTGTACCTGGAACAGGTATTACAGCTAACAGCACTGGTATTTTTACAAATGATTCAGCAATTGTTCATGATAACTTAAGTGGGTTCGTAGCAAACGAGCACATTGATCACTCTAGCGTTTCAATAACAGCTGGTAACGGTCTAACTGGTGGTGGTAATATCACCTCAACTAGATCATTAGCAGTAACAGGCGGAACTGGTGTAACATCTAATTCAACAGGTGTTCATATCGGTCAGTCAGTTAGTACATCTGATAACGTAACATTTAACGATGTGACAGTGTCAGCTAACGCTATTATATCTTCATTGCAAGATAGTTCTAATAGAGTATTGAAGGTTTATAACAGTTCCGGATCGCTTATTTGGGGGTAACACCTAATGGCATTGCCAACGACCAGAACAGGATTTAAAGAACATTGTTTAAGAAAGCTGGGATATCCAGTAATTGAAATCAATGTGGAAGATATGCAAGTCGAAGATAGAATCGATGAAGCATTATCTTACTATTGGGATTATCACTTTGATGGTGTTTCGAAAGAATACTATAAGTGGGTAGTTACAGCTGATAATATAGTAGACAAATACGTACAAGTGCCGGATAATATAATCGGTGCTGTACGTGTTTTTGATATTGGTGACGCTCTGTCAACCAATAATTTATTCAATATAAGATATCAAATTGCATTAAACGATCTATATGATCTGACATCTTTTAATCAATCTCTCGTGACCTATTATACTAATATGCAACATATTCAATTTATTGAAGAGTTATTAGTAGGAAGGCAGCCTATTAGATTTAATAGGAACATAAATAGATTATACATTGATATGGACTGGAGCAAATTACAAGTAGGCGATCATATTATCGCTGAGTGCTACCAGATTGTTGATCCTGAAACTTTTCCAGATGTTTATAAAGACAGATGGTTATTAGCTTACGCTGCTGAAAAAATTAAATATCAGTGGGGAGCTAATATAACAAAGTTTGATGGGATGCAATTACCAGGCGGTGTACAATTTAACGGGAGCAAGATTATGGATGACGCAGGAGCTGAAATCGCAAAACTCGAACAAGAGATGATTTCAAGTTACAGCTTACCTGTTTCAGATATGGTCGGTTAATGAATGCCAACAAATAACGGACGATCAAACTATTTCCAAAATTACGAGGCCTCTGGTGAACAAAGGCTTATCGATAATCTTGTTATTGAATCCATACAAATATATGGACAAGATAGTATCTATATACCTAGAAATAGAGTAGAGACAGATCTGCTTTATGGTGAAGCTCCGTTATCTAAATTTGATACAAGTTATCCTTTAGAGTTATATATTAAATCTGTAGAAGGGTATGAAGGTGAAGGTACCTTTATGAGTAAATTTGGTCTTGAAATAAGAGATCAAATTAACGTAACCTATGCACGTAGAAGATTCCATGAAGAAGTAGAAGAGAATGATCCATCTATAACAAGACCAAGAGAAGGTGATCTTGTATTCTTACCATGGGTAAGAGGCTCTATAGAAACTGAAATAGGAGCTGTATTTGAAGTTAAGTATGTTCAAGTTGATTCAGTATTCTATCAATTAGGTAACTTACAAACGTTTGATGTTTCATTAGAGAAATTCGAGTACTCAAATGAGAGCTTTGAGACAGGCATACCTATTCTTGATGCTATGACTACAACATACTCTATGGATGCTAAGTACGATGCAATCACTCTTGCTACTGAAACAGGTGTTATGCTAATGACTGAATCAGGAATAGTAATAACTAATGATAATGAAGATAAGAGATTAGTAGATAAAGGTGACACTTCAACATTCTTCCAAGACGAGGCTGCTGACTTTATTGACTTCAGTGACATAAACCCATTTAGTGAGAATGACTTCTAATGTTTGCACAAAAGTATTACAATGGCGTTATAAGAAAGTACGTAGTATACTTTGGTACTCTATTTAATAATATAGAAATAGACAGAGTGAATCAAGCAGGTACTGTTGTACAAACAATGAAAGTGCCTATTAGTTATGGTCCTCGTCAGAAATATATTTCTAGAGGTGATGTTGATCCTAATGCAGATAGACAAATAGCTGTACAGCTTCCAAGAATGTCATTTGAGATGACTAACTTTAGATATGATTCAGAAAGAAGAATGAATCCACTAAAGAAGTTATATGCTGCTTCTAGTCATAACTATAATCTTAAATCAGTTTTTAATCCACAGCCGTTCAATATAGATTTTGAACTTAATATAGCTGTTAAGAATGCTGAAGACGGTGTGCGTATTTTAGAACAAATACTGCCTTACTTTACACCTGAGTATACAGCTACACTTAAACTATTAGATGAGATGCCTGATCTCAAGTTTGATATTCCTGTTGTATTTTTAAATTTAAATACAAGAGATGAGTATGAAGGTGATTATATAACAAGAAGACAATTAATACATACACTATCATTTGAAATAAAAGGATATGTCTTTGGTCCTGTTACAGAGAAATCAGATATTATTAAGCAAGCTAATACACAGTTCCATGTTGATCCTGGAGCAGCTGGTGTATTCACATTCCCAACAGACGTCGCATCTAAGGTAGTAACAACTCCTGGGGTTGACGCAAACGGCAACCCAACATCTAATTCTTCGGTAAGCATAAATATAGATGATATAAACGCCAACAGTAATTATGGTTATATAACAGCGAATACATTTAATGGATGATAAAATAGGTGATTTTCTTGAACTAGAGCCTCTAGAGCAAGACATTACAACAGCAAACGCACTCGTAAAAGACTCTAAGTTAGATAATGACTATGAGTATGCACGTGGTAATCTCTATCAAGTTATAGAGAATGGAGCAGCTGCGTTAAATGATTTACTACAAGTAGCTCAGCAAGGACAGCATCCTAGAGCATATGAAGTAGTCGCAACATTAGTAAGAACATTATCAGATGCAAATATGACATTGATGGATATTACTAAGAAGAAACAAGATATAGCCAATGATGAAGGCGGTAAAAAAGATGGTCCTAATACTGTTAATAATACCCTTTTCGTTGGATCAACTGGTGAACTACAAAAGCTAATCAAGAAGCAGATGGACGATGGTACAAGCTAGAGAGAACTATCTAGGGAATCCAAACCTAAAACGTGCTAATGTTTCTCAGGAATTTACACCTGAACAAGTAGCTGAGTTCGTTAAGTGTGCACAAGATCCATTACATTTTATAAAAACACATATTCAAATCGTAAACGTTGATGAGGGTCTTATACCTTTTAACCTATATGATTTTCAAGAAGATATAGTTAATCTGATTCAAGCCGAGCGTTTTGTTATATGTAAGATGCCTAGACAGACTGGTAAGACAACTACGGTTGCAGCTGTACTATTATGGTATTTAATGTTTCATGAGTCATTTTCTATAGCTATCCTAGCCCACAAATCACAGCAATCAAGAGAGATCTTATCTCGTATATCATTAGCATATGAGCATCTACCTAGATGGATGCAGCTTGGTGTAGTTGAGTGGAACAAAGG
>TARA_R110000764_G_scaffold110472_1_pt1 | contig 17320 bp, 10 predicted proteins | sample TARA_R110000764 | Tara Oceans TARA_R110000764 (sample SAMEA4398111) | marine metagenome | biome: Polar Biome; feature: [SRF] surface water layer (ENVO:00010504); material: water (ENVO:00002006), including particulate matter (ENVO:01000060) such as... | depth 5 m | reverse complement strand
AGAAACGTAGATGTATTGCTGGTCGGTGGTGGTGTCATGAGCGCTACCCTGGGAATGTTGCTCAAACAGCTGGATCCGGCGATGACCATCACCCTGGTCGAGCGTCTGGACCACGTTGCTCACGAAAGCACCGACGGCTGGAACAACGCAGGTACCGGCCACGCTGGTTACTGTGAGCTTAACTACACTCCTCAGGACGACGCAGGCGACATCGCCATCGAGCGCGCCCTGGCCATCAACGCATCATTTGAGGTAACCCTGCAGTTTTGGACCTATCTGGTCGAACAGGGAATCCTGCCCAAGGCGTCCGACTTCATCAACACCACGCCACACCAGAGTTTTGTCTGGGGCGAAAAAGATGTTGAGTTTCTGCGCAAGCGCCACGAATTGCTAAGCAACCATCACCTGTTTTCCGAAATGAAATACAGCGATGCTCCGGAAAAGCTGCTTGAGTGGATGCCGCTGATCATGTCCGGTCGCGATGCAAATCAGCCGATCGCGGCAACGCGTGTCGAGCATGGCTCAGATGTGGATTTCGGTTCGTTGACGCGCAAGATGATCGACCACCTGAAACAGCAAGAAGGCTTTGAACTGTGCCTCAAGCACTCGGTTAAAAGCCTGCGCAAAAGCAAGAAAGGTCACTGGCGAGTCAACATCGAAGACGAAAACACCGGTGAAGAGAAGGATTTCAACGCCAAGTTCGTTTTCCTTGGCGCCGGCGGCGGCTCTTTACCTCTGCTGCAGAAGTCTCACATCGACGAAAGTCAGGGCTATGGCGGCTTCCCGGTCAGCGGTCAGTGGCTGGTATGCAAAGCGCCAGACGTGGTCAAGCGCCACAGCTCCAAGGTCTACGGTAAAGCACCTGTTGGCGCACCGCCCATGTCGGTTCCTCACTTGGACACCCGCATTATCAACGGCGAACCGGCGCTGCTGTTCGGGCCTTTTGCTGGCTTCACTACCAAGTTCTTGAAAAAGGGCTCAGTGTTTGACCTGTTCTCCTCGGTCAAGCCGTACAACGTGGCCCCCATGATGGCTGTCGGTCGCGACAACATGGACCTGACCAAGTATCTGATCGCTGAGTCTTTCCAGTCCCACAAAGACCGCGTTGCCTCGCTGCGCAATTACTTTCCGGATGCCCAGGAAAAGAACTGGAAATTGCAGGATGCGGGCATGCGCGTTCAGATCATCAAGAAGGACGCCAAAGGCCACGGCAAACTAGAGTTTGGTACCGAGATAGTCGCTGCCAAGGACGGTACCCTTGCCGCGCTGCTGGGTGCCTCACCGGGTGCATCTACCGCAGTTCAGGCGATGATCGATGTAGTGGAGCGCTGCTTCAAGGATCGTATTGCCAGCCCTGAATGGCAGGCGCGTATGAAAGAACTGGTGCCGTCTTATGGCCAGTCACTGATTAACGATGCCGAGCTGCTCAAGAGCGTGCGCGCACGCACCTTGAGTACTCTGGGTCTCGGTCAGTCCTGAGTCTGAAAGCGCTCAATGCGCTGCGGTGTTGGCGGGTGGGTTGACAGGAAACTGCTCAACCTGCCCGCCGCGTCTCGCTCTCCCTTTGCGCCCCCCTCTTCTTCCAGCGCTGCCGGATCCAACCGCAACATGATGTCGGCGAAACGCTGCGGTGCAATACTCTCTTTGCGCAAAAACGCCAAGGCAAAGTCATCTGCTTCGGTTTCCATGTTGCGTTGATAGCTGAGGTTAGCCAGCAAAGCCGGCAAGCCTGTAGCAACATCAGACGCAGCCGATACATCGCCGGTCAGCGAAACCATCACAAATACCAGCAGCGAACTCTGCACAAGATTGCGCATACTATGACGATGCACAACATGACCCACTTCATGGGCCATGACCGCAGCAAGCTCTTCGTTGTTTTTAGCCAGAGCGACCATCTCATCGGTAAACACTAAGTTACCGCCCGGTAACGCAAAAGCGTTGGCGCCAAGCGCATCCGAGGCACGAAAATGCAGCTGCAGGCTGTGTGCTGGGTAGTCGCTCTGCATGGCTCGCAGATAAGGCGACATCGCGGTCAGGAGCTCTTGTTGACGCGCCTCCGTTAGCTCACTGGGCTGCATCCAAAGATTATCCATCGTCTCCAGCGCTTCTTCACCGATACTCATTTCCAGCTCGACTGGCAATGCATAAGCGATCTGGTTCGACAGCCAGGGCACGCCGTACAAAACACCTAATACAGAGAACGCCAGCACCGCCACCAAGCTGCACATGATCAGTTTGAAGTTCACTTCGAAACGCTGCAGCCAACTGTTCCCACCTGAGTGTTTAAGCGCCCGCGACAACCGTTGCAGACCAGTTACATCCAGCGATTCCAGCACCGCACCACCGCTCAGGTGCAGGTAGCTACTGGCGCTTCCCACCTGCACGCCGAGGCGCACCTGCTCAGCAGTATAACTGTGAGTTTTACCTGCTACTTCCAGCTGCAGAGCGCCATTAACTACCCTGGCACGCACTGCACTGCTGCTACTGGAACGACCATCAAAATACCGTCCACTGACCCACTGATTAGATGAGGGAGATGCCGACATCAAAGGCGTCCCCCAGCTCCAGGCCGACTGCACCTGCACGCTGCGCTTCGCCAGCTACAAAGCCATCCAGATCCCCGTAAATCTGCATCTCGGTACAGCTAGCGCGATAACGTGCCATGCGCACCTTGGCCCAAGGCGTGTAAAAGCCTGCCGTCACCATAACCAACACGCTATTGCTGAAGAAGATCCAGACAGTACGACGCTTCCCCAAGGTCGAGCTAAAACCATGCTCAGCCAGCGTTGTTGCTGACATGACCAGGTTGGTCACGCCCGCCATCGCGTAACCGAAGAGCGCTAGATACCCAAGCAGCAAAAATAGGATGCCCAGCACGCCATGCACAAACTGCCCAAGCGCCGCCAACGCCACAAACCCCAGCAGCACGCCCAACATACGCAGAAAGAACATATAGACTTCGCGTACCGACAGATTGAGACAAAACTCGCTGCGGCCGTAACGCATGCTGTCGATCAAGAAGGCGTACCAACGCTGCGCGGACAAGGGGATCAGCAATCCCAGACTGAGCAGCGCTACAAACGGCCACAGGTAAAGAACTTTAACGACTTGCCAGTAGCCGCCAACAAAATCGAAACGAATATTGCGATAGGCACTGTTTACCGCATGAAACTTCAGAGAGCGCGCAATGATCCAGGGGATCAGTGGTAGAAACACCAACAACAAAACAATCGCCGCGACAGGATAAAACGTGGATGCCACGTACCAGATCGCTACTGCAACCAAGGCGACCAAACGACCACGAAAGATAATCCAAGGGTCCGCCAGATACTGGAAGCTAGTGTCGTCAAGCAGAGTGTGGCCATAGAAATACTGCATGTTGCGCACCTTGGCCCAGGGCGCATAGAAGCCCAGCGTAACGATCAGCAGCATGATGTTGACGATCCAGATACCAAAGTATTCACCGCCGGTACCGGTGAACTTGATCTGCGAACGACGACGTTTGGGGCCCCTGGAATCCGACTCAGGTACGGAGGGTGAAAGCGGTGGAGCCTCACTCGCCTGTACTGGCTCGCCGCGATCGGGACTGGTTGGTTCTGCAACCTCTAGCGAGTCGGCAACGTCATCGGCGATGACTTCCGTTATCAGGCCCGCTGCTTGCAGGCGCTGGCGATAACGCTCAGCCTTCTCCTCGCTTAGTTTGCTTTTGATCGTCACTCTGCGACCTTCAAGCAACTTATGTACATGGCGCTCGTGAAAACCGAGACGAAGCAGCTCGCCACGCAACGCCGGTTCCTCTATGCCCGCAACCCGAGCACCATTGAACACCACCTTGAAACTGTCCGGCATCGATATCCCTTCCCTTGGTAAAGACAATCCTGATCGCGCAAACCAATAGCAAAAGGCCAATACGCAAAATTCGAGCTATTCAACCAATCACCGCTTTGGTGCGCAAGCTTCATTCATCAACTTTGTGCGTTACTGCCGAGTAACGTCTAGCTCCACGCCCTGGGCCTGTAATTGGTCAAATGCCAGATCCAGCGCATCTACCACCCGACTCGCATCCGGCGTACGCCGCGAAACAACTAAGCGCATAGGCTGCTCCGCTACCGTCAGATGGGGTAAAACTTCGATATCCAATGTTTTCGCGACCGATTCCACCTGAGCGCGATAATCGAGCAAATAGTCCCCTCGGCCACGCAGCAACATACGTACCGCACCTATGTGCGAGCTGCCGCTGTGAAAGGTTAATTCCAATGCAGGATCGTTCAGCGTGCGCATCAGCTGTGCGGTGTAGGTGTAATTGGTGATCAAAATGACACGCTTGCCCTTGATGCCTTGCGGCCATTCCGGCGGCTGACTGCCCGGTGGGTAGTACAGATTGATGCCGACCATTCCCAGCGTGCGCTGGGTCAGCAAGGTGTGAGCCTCCAAGCCAGGCTTGTTAACGATACCCGGCCAGATCTGCACGCTACCATCCTCCAGCCCATTCCAGATACGCGCAGCAGGCAATATGCGGATGTTGTAAGCCAACCCCGCTTGCTGCAACAGCTTCTCCAGCAAAGTGACCGTATGGCCGACTGCGTCGCCGTTTTCGTTCACTTCCGAATAGCCAGGAAAATGCATGATCGCTACTTGCAGCACTTCGCCCTGTATCGCAGCAGCGGGCTTTGCGCTTTCCTGGGCGTACAGCGCATCCATACCCGAAAACAACAGCGCCAGCGATGCCATCAAGCAGGCAAAAAGCCTCATGGGTCCATTCCTATTATTTTCTATTCAGACTAGACGCGCTGACTGCATGCGCCACCGTTAAGAACAAAATGCCCTGGCTAGGTCGCAAACTAATGACGCCATAAAAACAACGCTGAATTTTACACTCATCGTAATAGGTTGGCGACCGCGCCCAAGCGATTCATCGAGGGATAGTGTGCAACGAGGAAACCAACATAAATCCGGCGCGTTTTGAACTCGCAAAAGTGAGCTCGCCAATACCTGATAAGCCTAAGCAATCAATCAAACGCGCACCTTGCCCAAAAACGATAAGCCACAAAAAAAGCCCTCCCGACTCGCGTCGTGGAGGGCTTCGTTCGCAGCAAAACAGCTTAGCTGCCGTATACCGGCAAGCGTGCACAAACCTGCTTAACCTGATCACGTACCCGGTCAATAACAGACTCATCGCCCATGTTGTCGAGAATATCGCAAATCCAGCCAGCCAACGCTTGGCAGTCTGCTTCGACAAAGCCGCGCGTAGTTACCGCAGGAGTACCGATACGCAAGCCCGACGTCACGAAAGGCGAGCGAGGATCGTTCGGTACCGCGTTCTTGTTTACAGTAATGAAAGCACGACCCAGAGCGGCGTCTGCATCCTTACCGGTAATGTCCTGTTTGATCAGCGACAACAGGAATAAATGGTTTTCGGTGCCGCCAGAAACAACGTCATAGCCGCGCTCGATGAACACGCCAGCCATTGCTTTGGCATTCTTCACTACCTGTTGTTGGTAGCTCTTGAACTCAGGGCTCATGGCTTCTTTGAAACAAATCGCCTTAGCCGCAATCACGTGCATCAACGGGCCGCCTTGGCCGCCAGGGAATACCGCGGAGTTCAGCTTCTTCTCCAGCGCTTCATTGGCACGCGCCAGAATCAAACCACCACGCGGGCCGCGCAGAGTCTTGTGCGTAGTGGTGGTTACTACGTCAGCAAACGGGATCGGATTAGGGTAAACACCCGCAGCGACCAGGCCAGCAACGTGAGCCATATCAACGAATAGGTAGGCGCCCACTTTGTCGGCGATTTCGCGGAAGCGCGGGAAGTCCAGCACCTGCGAATAAGCCGAGAAACCCGCAATGATCATCTTTGGCTTGTGCTCTACGGCGAGCGCTTCCACTTCATCGTAGTCGATCAAACCAGTGTCGGTGTTGATGCCATATTGCACTGCGTTGTAATGCTTGCCGGAAAAGTTGACCGAAGCGCCGTGCGTCAAATGACCACCGTGCGCCAAACTCATGCCCAACACGGTATCGCCTGGAGTCAGCAGCGCCTGAAACACAGCGCTGTTGGCCTGTGAGCCCGCGTGCGGCTGAACGTTGGCGTAATCCGCACCAAACAGTGCCTTAGCACGGTCAATGGCCAGCTGTTCCGCTACATCGACATACTCGCAACCGCCGTAGTAGCGTTTGCCCGGATAGCCTTCGGCGTACTTGTTGGTCAATACCGAGCCTTGCGCCTGCATAACGGCCGGGCTGGTGTAATTTTCCGAAGCAATCAGTTCGATGTGCTCTTCCTGACGCACCTCTTCTTGCTGCATGGCAGCCCAAAGATCGGCATCGTATGTGGCTATATCGTTGGAACGGCTAAACATGTAACGGCCCCCTGCTAGGTCGTTCAGAAACAAAAGAGGCGCGCATTTTAACGCAAGCAGCGCCAACTGGCACTTGAAAAGCATTCAGGCGCCTGCAAAAAAAACTCATTCAATTGGCAGCAACCAGCGCGTCTCAAACTCATCGGCCCCGACCGGGCGGCCTAAATGAAAGCCCTGCACTTCATCGCAGCCAAAACCACTGACTAAACGATACTGCTCATCGGTCTCAACACCCTCCGCGATAACCCGCAGCTGCAAGCTGCGTCCCAGCGCGACTATCGCTTCAGCCAGGCGCGCATCACGGCTGTCCGGACGCATAGCTTGAATAAAGCCGCGATCGATTTTCAAGGTGTCTATCGGAAAATCCTTGAGGTAATTCAACGCCGAATAACCCGTACCGAAATCGTCAATGGCGATGTGCACGCCTTTTTCCTTGAGTCGGTTCAGGGTGCTCATGGTCAGTTCCAGATTACGTAACAGGATGCTTTCGGTCAGCTCTACCTCCAACACCTGTGGCGGCAGCTCGTAGCGCTCCAAAATGTCGGAAATCTGCTCTACTAATTGCCCGTCATCAAACTGCATAGACGACAGGTTCACCGCCAAACGCGGCATGTTGAAGCCCCGCAATCGCCATTGAGCGAGCTGCTGGCAGGCCTGATCCATTACCCACTTTCCCAGTATGCGAATCAACCCAAGCTCTTCCGCAATGGGGATAAAATCCGCTGGTGATACATTGCCGCGCACCGGGTGATTCCAGCGCAGTAGTACCTCCGCTCCGGTCAGCCGGCCATTACGGCAACTGAACTGGGGTTGATACGCCAGGTGAAATGCACCGTCTTGCACCGCGTGGCGCAGGTCATTTTCCAGCCCCAAACGTTCCAGCGCTCGGGCGTTCATCTCGCTCTGATAGAACTGAAAAGTATCTTTGCCCATTGCCTTGGCATGGTACATGGCAGTATCGGCGTTTTTCAGCAACGCATTGCCTTCTTCGCCGTCCTGGGGAGCCAGTGCGATACCAATACTGGCGCTGACAAAAAACTCGCGCTCTTGCAGTACAAAAGCCGGCCCTAACGCTAGCAAGACTTTTTCTGCCACATGCATACAAGCAGACAGCGCGCCATCACGATCTGCAAGCCCCGTCAGCAAAATGGTGAATTCATCCCCACCCATACGCGCGACGGTATCGCTCTCACGCACACATCGGCGTAGGCGTCGCGCCACGTCTTTCAACACAGTATCGCCAGCAGCATGACCCAGGCTGTCGTTAATCGGCTTGAAACGGTCGAGATCCAGAAACAGAATCGCCACCCATTCAGACCGTCTGGATGCTAACGGCAAAGCCGCCTGCAGGCGGTCTTGGAACAGCGTGCGGTTGGGCAGCCCGGTGAGTACATCATAGTAAGCCAGGCTCTGGATTCGCGCCTCCGAAGCCTTGCGTTCACTGATATCAACAAAAAAGCATACATAGCTGACCATGTCGCCATCGCTGTCGTGCACCGCCGTAATACCCGCCCAACAAGGGAAGGCCTCGCCGCTCTTGCGCTGCAGCCGGATTTCACCTTCCCAACGATCCTGCTCCCCCAAGGCTTGCATGATCTCGCGATAAAACGCCTGCTCGTGCAAACGCGCGGTCAGTACCGACGGCTGATGATCAACAATTTCATCACTTGAATAGCCGGTGATCCGGGTGAAGTTCTCGTTGACCTGCACTATGTAACCCGCTGGATCGGTAACCAGCACAGCTCCAGTGGTATTTTCAAATACCGTAGCGGCCATGCGCAGGCGGTTTTCAGTGCGTTTTTGCTCAGTGACATCCCGAGCAACTCCCAGCAATCCGAGAAAACGCCCTTGCTCGTTCCACATCAGCGACACGCGGGTCTCCAGCGGACACTTGCGGCCATCGGCTTTAATCGCGTCAGCCACAATTTGCCGCTGGAAACCGCGTTTGCGCAAGGCCTTGGCTTTATCGGAAGAAAGGGTCTCCGAGCGCAGCTCATTGGCTATGTCATGCATGAACTCAAGATACCGATTACCGACAACCACTTCTTCAGGCCCACTCTTCAGCAGGTATTCCGGGCTGTAACCCAGCACATGCTGCACCGAAGGGCTAATGAAGTCAGTGCGGAAATCACTATCGGTCGACCAGACGATGTCGCTGACATTCTCTGCCATCAAGCGATAACGGGCCTCGGAGCGCTGTACCTGCTGCCGCGCCAAGGTCTGCACGTGCGCATCACGCACGAAACCAATTACCCGCTCAACCCGACCGTCATCTGAACGCTTGAATACTTTCGAGCGAATACTAAACCAACGCCAGCCGGTTTCCTTGTGCCGCCAGCGTACCCGCCATTCAAGCACTTGGTTATCCGGCAACACCTGTTGCAGACGGCGATTGACCTGCATGTATTCCAGGTCATCCGGATGAAGTAGCGCAGTGCGGTAATTATCGCCCATGGCGATCTCTTCTTCCGCGCTGTAGCCCAACATAGAAGCCAGTGTGCGGTTACTGAAGAAGAACTGATCGGCATCCATCTTTTGGATATCACGGATAAACACCAGATCAGGCACGGAGCGCACCATGGAGGCCCAAAACTGCTCACGTTCGCGCATCGCCAGCTCGATCTGCCTTCGCTCGGTGAGGTCGGTAATGCTCAAGGTGACTGCGTGCAGTTCATCGATATCGCGTGGCAGTCGCATTACCATCCACAGGTAACGCAACTCGCCATCGGCAGCAATCATCGGCGTTTCCAGTTCAACCCTTGCATCACCATTAACCAGCGCCAATATCAGCCGGTAACGCGCACCACCCAAGCGAACGTGCTCCTCACCACGCAGCATTACCGACAACCAATCGAGCGAACTTACCTGCAACAGGTCCAAAGCTACTTGATTAGCTTCCAATAGTCGTATGGCTGCTAACAACTCACGATGCCGATCTGGATAGTCCGCCAACCATTGATCCAGCGCCTGTTGATCATGAATACCATGACGCATGATGAAAGATTTGAGTTCGGACAGATCGGCCAGACACAACGCCATATCGGCCCCCTCAAACACATCCAGATAGCGCCGTTCGCTATCTTGCATATGTCGAAAAGATTTCGCTCTGCTGGCTCGCAACCGCTGATTCGAGCGGGTTTGACGCACTAACAGCCAAAGCACCAGCAGCAACACCAGCAGCGAGCCAAACAACAGCAGCATCCGTTTGAACAGCAAAGGCCCCAGTTGTCGATGATAATAATCCGCGTCAACCAAACCGCGCACCTGCCACAATGTGCCCTCTACCGGCGCGCTGACCACCACTCGATCACGCTCCTGTGCTGACATCGGCGCATTGCCCGAGTAAACCAGCCGATCATCCAGTTGCCGGGCCAATACCCGGCTGCGCCCGGCATCCTCCAGCAGCCACACATACCCCTGCGCACCGCGCGCGGACACCAAAGAAGCGAGCGCTCGGCCATCCAGCGTCAGCACCCAATAACGTCCCGACTGAGCGCTGGCCAAAGTCCAAAATAATTGGTTGTGTTCCAGATCGGAGTCCAGGCCAAAGGGTTCATCACCGATATACAGCCTGCGCGCCGTTTGCTGCCAGGGAGCTGGCGAACGCCAGTCGAGACCATCCAGACTTACCTCGCGGACATTGATCACGCCGGGCAATAAATCCTGCACTACCTGAATTGAGCTGGCACCCGGCTCCGGCGCTTGATAATCGAGCACACGGGTCAGGGCAGTGGAGGTAACGCCAAGGTTCAGCGCCATTTGATCAGCGGTGAGCCAAATACTTTCTTCCACCTGTATTTGGTGTTGGCGTTTGAGCGCGAGATAGTCAAACCAGGATTGCCAGCCCAGGAGTGCCAATACCAGCACGCCTGCCGCGGCAATCAAAAAGTAGCCTACTCGCACCGATTGAGATCGGGCAGAGCCTGAGCCGTTATCGTCGGCGGGCCATTGGGAGTTACTGTTTTTATTATTCAATGTAATCACTTATCAAAAAATCAGGATAAAAGTGGCTTATCACCTCAATTCCCTTGAACTCTGCCGTCGGTACTCCCAATGCCCCGACGCCAGCCTCCATCATCGGCGAGCGTTTGCCCTAAAAGCCCAGTTGGGCTAGCCTTGCCTGCACTTTCGTTACATCAACGGCGTTAAGCCAACCGGCGCCATGTCCGCCGGGCTGTACAACGAAGCACCTTATACCCCATTCAACAGGTTCTGCCCCCATGGCTCAATACGAAGAAGAGAGCCATTGGGATTTTGTAAAGAATGAGCTAGCCATTACTATATCTATATAAATCAATACCTAAACAAGAATCATAAGGAAATTCGGATCACTAACACAAATCTTAAGAATATTTCTGTAAAGGAAAGGTGATTTCTTCCTCTTCTGACCTTTCAAACTTTACAAAACTCAGAAGCTTTCTCCTCCACCAGAGGCTGGGCTAACGGGAGTTATCTTCGACCTAGGCGCAGGCGTCGTACTGCTTGATGGCGCCAATTTGCTCCTCGGTGTCCCACGCTCTCCCCATCTTAAGATTTTCGTGCTCCCGTATTGGCAGGAAAGCTCATTAAACACGCAGCGCGGAGTTGCGGCGAAAGGTCCGCGGCATTCAGCATCTTAATAACGACATGCGGTTGAAGCTTGGCAGAGTCTAGAAGAACATATCATAATCCCCCCCCAATGCACCTATCTGGAGTAAGAAATGAACATCTGCTTAATGATTGGTGCCCCCGGATCTGGAAAAAGCCACTATTGTGGTGTGAATTTCCCTAGCTTAAAGATTATCTCTTGCGACGAAATACGGGAAGAACATTTCGGCTCGACGCGGTCATATGAGATACGTGAAACCGTGAAAGAACGGATGAAAGAGTTAATAGTAGACATGGTTGAGGATTCAACAGACAAAATAGTGATAGACACAACCTATTTTAACGAACGGTCTGAACGAAAGTTTTTATTTGAATTCGGACCATCAGTACTAGTTAGCGCCGTATATATAAACTCCTCCCTCGAGCTATGTCTGAAGAGAAACAGGCAACGGAGAGCTGAGCGGCGAGTGGCCGATGATATGGTGGCCATGCTCCATTCCAAAGTATGTCCGCCCGAATACTCCGAGGGATTTTATTCCATAGAAGTAGTAGACTATAAACTGGATTTAAACTAGGAATAGAGCTCTTCGTGTATGGTTTTCTCATTGACCTGATAATACGACAATTCCTTGCGAAATCTCGAGCCACGACATACAGGGCATTCACGGCTCTCTCTTCCAAGGAGAATGTCACTACCGGACTCTTCGGCCATTTTTTTTGCATGCATAGCAAGTGTCGGCAGCAGACCGATCCACTCAATTCGGTCACTGAGAGCATCTTTACGACCATTCTTCTTGATGAAAGATAAGCCATGAAGGCCGTAAAATGCGGCAGTTTTTGAGCTAGAATCCAAACTGGAAAAACTTTGTGTCAGATCAACTAGACCCTCTAATTTGAACAAGGCAACAGACTCTCTCAACCTAAACATGAGATTTTTCTTTAGGTATGAATGAAATTCTTTTTTATAGAAGTCTAACTCAATAACAGATTTTTCCGGATTTTCTATAAAGGAATCAAAAAAAATAACCTCCCCAGTTCCAGAACAGGTTAAGCAACCATTATAAAAAAGGTTGAAGGTTTTGGAGGTGACAGACCTGGACCCGACCACCTTGCTTTTGGCATCGACGACCCTGGTTGCGGCGCTTAAGTAACCGCCAGCAGTATTTACGGTGACCCACCCTCCACCCAATGTGTAAGCCAGCAAAGAGTCGTGGCACGAGAAATACACGTCCCAGACGTTATCATTGTTTATGTGCTTGGAAACCGATTTCAAGCTATGCGGAACACCTGCTACATATGCATTTGCTATATCAAACTTGGCGATCTCAGAGACACGCTCTTTTATGGTCGTTCTTGATACGAGAGGAGATATAAAAAAATCATTACAAAAGGGGTTAAAGAGAAACATTCCGTCACAAGACGCTTTTCCCACGAAACTGAGCAATTCTTCTTTACTCCGCAAAAATACGAAATTATCAGTCTTGCAAACTTCATAGTTTTCCGAGAATTTCTTAATCAGAGAAAACGTTCTGTCCTCTCCTGTTAGTTCTACTAGAGCAGGAGAGAATCCTAACAACTTACGAGAGGTAGCTTGCTCTTTATCTCCTAGCTTCATCCGGTAAGCACTTGCCGGGCCCGAATAGGTTATTGTGCCGCCGGAGACGCCGACACCTGGACCAACTTCTATTACAAAGTCTGCCTGCGAGATCAAAAATGGATTGTGTTCAACAATCACTAAAGAGTTATTGCAATTAGCCAAGCGCCTGAAGAGAGACAATACGTATCGTGTATCCTTGGTGCTAAGCCCTCGACAAGGCTCGTCAAGCACAAGCAAAATATGCTCAGATGATGACGCTATTTTTCTTTCGTTTTCAATTAAGAATTTTCCCATTTTCAGCCGCTGGGCTTCTCCGCCGCTAATATCCGTAAGCGAACGACCCAAACCCAAATGGCCAAGTCCGAGCTCGACCATTATTTCGCAGCCGCGCCTTACCAGCACCGGCAGATCCAAATCTAGGAGTTCTACTGCCGGCCTCATGAGAAACTCAGAGATATCCAAATCGCAAAAAGTGGCGCTCAGCGAAAGCTCACTGAACTTAGCCCCCCCACAGGAAAAGCATGTTACCTCATCAATTCCCCCCTCGCCTTTACAATATTGGCATGCCCCGTTGGGGCCGTTAGTAGTGAAGTACGTCGGATCGAGACCAAGTACGCGGGCGGTTATAGAGTCGGAATAGGCTTTACGAAGGACTATAGAGAGCCCGAGGAAAGTTAGAACACTAGATCGCTTGTTAGTACGAATGGCCTTTTGATCTAAAACAATCGCCTCACTGATTAACTCGGAGTTTTCGCTTTCAAGCAATGAATCGGCCGCGAGACTATTTAGTACTCCTTGAATGAGACTACTCTTCCCACTGCCTGAATTTCCTACTACAGCAGTGATACTGCCAAATGGGATCATCACTCGCTGATCGACGACATTGTTATGCCTAACAGGGTAAAGGACGAGCATCTGGCCTGGACTGCAACCTACGCTCGGAGATACTGGGGCCGCTAGAACGCCACTCGACAACGCTTTTATTTCCCGCTCGACAATCCTTCCACCCGCACTTCCTGATCCAGGGCCCAGATGAAGACTATAGTCCGACTTGGAAATGATATATTCCGAGTGGTCTACGATCAAAACCGTATTACCCTGATCTCGCAACCGTTCCATAAGATGGAATAGGTTTTGCACGTCCCTAAAGCTTAAACCAGAGGAAGGCTCATCAATGATGATAAGCGAACCGGATATCTCAGATGAAATGGCTCTTACGAGCTTCAATCGCTGCAACTCGCCTCCGCTGAGAGTGTCCGTAGGTCGCACTAGCGACAAGTGGCCAAGTGACAGATCCGAAAGCGCTTGGAGAACATCGAATAGTGTCGGGTCCTTTATTGCTTTGATCGCATCATCGATTGTGAGAGACAGCGTCTGGCTGAAACTCCTTCCTTCTAGTGTTACAGATCTAGCCTTGTAGTTGAAACCGGAACCGCCACATGACTCACATACCTCTTCTTTTATATACGCTGTGAGATCCGAAGTATCTTTTTTATTAGTCAGTTGAGCTGTGAGCAGCGACTCAATCTCATTCTTTGTCTTCTCGGAAAGCTCCTTATAAGGAAGCGAAAGTTTTGATTTATTGCTTTTAATAATCTTGGCAAGATTTGATTTGTAGATACCAATCGCCTTGTAGCGTCCACTTTCAACAGGGAATGTTAAGAAATTCTCTTCTAGGGTTTGATCAGGAAGTAGCAACAGCTGCCAGTTTACTCTTTGAATCTTACCTGACCCCGAACATGCCTCGCAGGATCCATTCAACTCACTTAGCTTTGAGGTGGTAAACAATGAAAGCGACTTAACTTGGTATTCTTTTAAACACGCCGAACAGAAGGTTTTGTGCGCAAAGTCCAAGACATCACCACCATGAAATCTTATTGATACCCGACTGGAAGCCACCTTCTTTCTTCTCAGCTCATGCACCTCGGTTATTTCAAGATACAGCTTATGTTTTTCCCCATCGCGGAGCATGCTTATATCGTCTAACGAATATCGCTTTTGCTTTCCTTCTATGTAGAAGTGATAATATCCGTTATCGGCCATGTATTTGTTTAGGCTTTTCTTTGAAAACTCTTTACCCCGGAAGTAGCTGACAGCGATACACTGCGGTAGGGGGAGGTTAGTTAGGATCGCCTCCAGAGTGTCGTAACTTACGTTGTTATCAACAATATTCCCACAATCGCAATGGATTACGCCGTCCCTAACAAAGGCGTTTCGGAGAATATCACCCAATCCCGATGCGGTTGCTACACTTGAACTCTGCAAATGTAGCAAAGGCTTTTGATTGACCACCAGGACCGGCGGCAAATTATCAATTGACCTAAAATCAGGCCGCACGAGCGAATAGTAGGAGCTCGCAGGAGCTCTTGCCAGCCGACGTCTCCGGTCTGCTTCCTTGGCGATTAAGCCATTCACCAGCGTCGATTTTCCAGAGCCACTGATTCCGCTGACACAGGTTATTGAGCCCAGCGGGATTTTCAACGAAATGTTTCGGAGATTGTTCTCGCTTGCCCCTATAACTTCTATGTATTCGCTAACGTTTTTCATTCAACTCTCGCGATATATTTCGGTTTCATGAACACGAATAGTATTTTGTGCTCGTAAGAAGAAACCAGCAAATCCTGGACTGAGGAAAATTCCGACTCTTGCCCAAAGGAAACCCCTAACGGCGAGCATACTGGCAATCGCATAACTGAAACTCTAAATCCAGCAGAATAAAAAGCTATTGCAACCTCGTCTAAAGAGTAGTCAAGTGCTGGATATTTCTCTTCCGCACGGATTCGTGAGCGTCTTTTGGTCCACGTAGGGTTTTCAATATGACAGCCCATTGTCGCAAAATAATATCCGCCTCTCCGTACAAAACGATACATATCAGAGGCGTGCCGGCTCAGGTCGGGAATGGTATAAATGACTTCTTGTGAATATGCGATATCGAATTTCCCTTCGCCGAAGCAATCAATATCGCAATAGTTAAAAAAAGAACCATTTGAGGACGCCCGTCGCTGACACTCGAGGAGAAGATTATCGTCGATTTCGACTCCCACGAGGTTCCTTCCAGGAAACAGTTCGTTAAAGGTCCTGAGGAACCCTCCAGTTCCGCAGCCGAAATCAAGCACCCAATCCTCTTGACCAATACCGCAGATGTCAGCCGATTCCTTTAGTAGCGCCAGCCAGAACGAAAAGTTCCCTTCCCTTTTTAGCTCTTTGGGGATGTGTATTTGATTCAAAGGCGCCTCGAAAAACTTACCGCGATACTTCGGGTTTGCGTCGTCCCATCGAGATTGAAACAAATTGTGCATTCTTCTCTATCATGTAACGTGCGCTTATTATCAAGCACTAGTATATCCCCAACGGACAATAGCACCTTCTTTTTTAATACACTAGCGTGCCTAAGAAACTGGTAAATCATCATACCTTCTTCCAGAGGTTGGGACTTTTTCTTCTCTCGGTAATAGTGCGAATTTCGTTCTAAATCAAATCTTAAACAATACTCTCCGTCTACATCTTTATATATAATAGGGGTATCAATTATAATCTCACGCTTCGAAGCAGACTCGTGATTTATTCCATATGAGAGCATGGGTATAGGTAAGGAAATCAGCTTTTGAAGAAGATCAGGATCTTCAAATTTGAGCTTTCTCACTAACTCTCTCGCTAACACAACACCGTTTGATACCGGGCCGCAGCGGTCAGCCGTGGTAACCTGTATAAATCCGTATTCTGGCTGCCGTTCTAAATCGATAGCGTCATCGTTATGCAGGGTTAGCGGATTAATTGCGCAACCGGTATATGTGCAGTCGACCTTGATGTCGGTACGCTCAACTGCACCGGCATACACGCCAAAGTGCTCCGAAAAAAATTTCCACGCGCTGTCATCTAAAACAGGGAAACCTTTGATCTGGACAAATTTTTCCTGTCTTAAGATAATCATCGCAGCACTTAACAACGCTACAACCGCTCGATTGCTCCCTAGCACGTCTTCCATCTGACGCTGCCCTCGATCAGAGCGCAAGCTAGCATTTATGCTGGCTTGCGCTTCATCAGAAAGAAGCAATATGGGCATTAGCGACAACTACTGCCATTGCCGGAACGACATCCACAAGAAGCAGCATGACCGTCATTGAATCCCAGATCACAGTGCCCGAAATGCTTCATGTAGAGTTTTTTCGTCAGCGCAAACCCATCTTCGAGAACGCCCTCGTTTTCTTGATCCGTGATGCCGAAATAGGGATAGTGATGAATGAATTCCCCTTTGATCACATTACAGTCGTTCATATATTTCCGGGTATCCAGAATGTGGACGTGCCATAGCTCATCAATGAGCTCACTTGGAGCGAATGAAAGCTCTTCGTAAAACACTTGCAGTACCAGCCATTCTTTATATATTTTTATTGCATGGTTGATCTTGTCTTCACCCCACTCGTATTCGCGCTCCAGCTTATAGCCATGTGGTGTGAAGTCGACTTTGCTTACTCGCTCCAAAATTTTCTCAAGCGCGCCTTGGTCTACGAACTCGCTCTCGGCAATGTCTGTGTTGATAATAGAACGGGACGAAGACCTAAAACGCGCTGCTTCGCTGGTGCTGTATGAATAATTTTCTTGGGCTCTCATGATGGATACTTTCCTTTGTTTTCCGATTTAGGTTGGCTGGGATGGTCGGCCGCCTGGCCTCTCGACGCTAACACACCTAACGGAACCTTTCTATCATCAACCGCTCCAAAGCCGACTGAATCGCCCCTAGTTTAGTAGACAACTCCAGGCCTTATAATCAAGG
>TARA_R110000764_G_scaffold149357_3_pt1 | contig 17350 bp, 12 predicted proteins | sample TARA_R110000764 | Tara Oceans TARA_R110000764 (sample SAMEA4398111) | marine metagenome | biome: Polar Biome; feature: [SRF] surface water layer (ENVO:00010504); material: water (ENVO:00002006), including particulate matter (ENVO:01000060) such as... | depth 5 m | reverse complement strand
AGATGTGCAGTGTAGGGTTGTCCGCACCACTAGCTACCACGCAATCTTTCCAATTCATTCCGGGATCATTAAGATAATTGGAGAGGCCTTTATGGCTTACATTTTTATTGAAAAAATTATGCAATTGTGGGTTGCGAAGATCTGCCCCTATGAGCAACACTTTTTTATTAAGGCTGGCATATGCCATGGCCAGGTTGTTGGACAACAAGGTCTTTCCCTCGCCCTTGACCGAAGAGGTTACCATGACCACCTGGGCTTGGCCCTTGTTCTTTTCCGTGAGCAGATAGTCTACATTGGTACTTAGGATACGGAAGGATTCTGCCAAAATGGAACGGTCATTGGCCTGCAATTTCTTCTTAACGTCCTTAAAGAAGGGAATTTCGCCCACTACAGGGATATCCGTAGTTACCTTTTCAATGTCGCTACGGTCGTGTATTTTGGTGTCCAGGGTAAAACGGATGTAAAGCACCGCAAAGGGCAGGAACATGCCTGCCAGGAGGGACAGTGCATAGACCATGGTCTTCTTGGGCGATACCGGAATGTCATTGGTAAGTCCGTAGTCCACCACCTTTACGGTAGGCGCGGTTACCGCATAGCTAATGGCGGCTTCCTCCCGTTTTTGTAACAAGAGTAAAAAGAGGTTTTCCTTAATGCTCTGTTGGCGTTCTATGGAGCGCAGCATTTTTTCCTTTTCCGGCAGTCTGGAAAACACGGAACCGGCCCTGCTTTCTTCCAGTTTTAGTTGACTGAGGGAATTTTTTAATTGGGTACCGTAGATGTTGACAGATTTTATAATGTTGACCTTGGCGCGTTCCAATTGGCCGTTCAGATTCTGTAGGGTAGGGTGGTTGGCGCCCACGGTGGGCAAGAGTTTTTCCCGTTCCAGGGACATTTCGTTATAGCCGGCCACCAGATTGTTAAGGCTTGCGTTTTCTATCCCAATATTGGCGGGCAAGAGGCCGTAATCACTTTGGTTGATGACCGTTTCCTTTAGGATATCTGAAATGGAAATCTGGTTTTCCAATTTGATCACCTGTTCTTCGGTTTCGGACTTTCTTTGGAGGCTCATCCCGGCATCGGCCTCAATATAGGAGAGGCTGTTGGAGCGCTTAAAACTTTCCTTGCCGCCTTCTATGGAATCCAGTTCCTGACCAAGGTAAAGGAAGCGTTCGTCTATAAAGTTTAGGGTACGTTGGGAGACCAATTGGCGGTCCAAAACCCCGTCCTGGTTAAATTTTTCTATAAGGGTATTTAGTATTGCCTCGTTAAGGTCCATACTCTCACTTTCCAAAGTAAGGGATAGGATCTCACTATCCTTACTAGTGGATATTACCTGTAAATCCCTGGCTAATGCTAAGACCGTACTTTTTAAGGGGTTTAGGACTGCCTTATAGGTAATACCTTCGTAAAAGACGGGATCAATACCCTCGACCATTTTTATGTTGAAGGGAAGCCCTTCTGTGGGCTGATCGGGTTCCTTTAAATTAGGGGTATATACTTGTTCGTTAACATCGGTAATAGTAACGCCTCCTTCTTTGAATTCAATGAGATAGGGCTTGGAGCTATTTAAACTATCTGCCGCTATGTGTCTGGTGATCTGGAATGGCGGGGCCCAGATGCGTCTGGTTTTTACATTACCCACTTCATAAAAGGAAATATCCAGGTGCAATTCATTGACGACTTGGGAGAGGATACGGTAAGATTTTAGGATCTCGATCTCGTTTTCCAAGTTGATCTTGGACTTGCCGCTCAGTAGTGAGAGGGCAGAGGAAGCAATATCCACTTCCTGGGATTCGTCTATAATTTTTATTTTGGCCTGGGATTTGTAAATGATAGGAGCCCAGCGCATATAAGCATAACCTATTCCTATGCAAAAAACAGTAGCTAGCACAAACCAAGGCCAGTAGCGCAAGTACTTTTGGATAATTTCTTTGAGTTCAAAGGATTCCTCCTCCTCAAAATGTTCTACTGTATAAGGTGTTTCTTTCATCTTGTTCCTCTAATTTTATTACTGGAGCTCTATAAAAAGTGGCCCATTTATGACCAAATAGTGGCTATATTTTTTTTATTTTCTTAGGGCCCTGAGCATCTTATTTATTCTTAAGATCAAGGCTTAAATGCAATGTCAACACCAAAATTTTTAGTTTTGCTTAAAAGGCAAAACTACCTTTTTTTGGGCTAACTAAAAAGGGTTGCCCGTCACTATAGTTGTATTAAATGCTCCACGATCCGTTCCGCTGTTTTACCATCCCATAAATGGGGAATAGTTCCCGTTTTCCACTTTCCGGAGAATAATTTTTCCATGGCAGGGGCTATGGCCTTTGGGTCGGTGCCAATAAGCTCGTTGGTACCTTGGGTAATGGTCTCGGGCCTTTCGGTATTGTCCCTTAGCGTCATACAAGGCACCCCCATTACGGTGGTCTCTTCCGTAATACCGCCAGAATCCGTGACCACCACTTTTGCCCTTTCCACCAGATAGTTGAACTCCAAATAACTTAGGGGTTCCACCATATTCAGGCGGGGATGGGAGATGCCCAATTGCTCCAATATTTTTGCGGTACGTGGATGTACGGGGAATACAAGGGGCAGGTCTTGGGTATGGGCAATTATTTCATCTATCAGGGCCTTTAATTGGCTTTCCTGATCCACGTTGGCAGGACGGTGGAGCGTCATCACCAAATAATGCTTATCCCTTAGGCCCAATGCTTCCCACATAGGGGGTTTGCTGAAGCGAGGCCTTTGTTTGAGCAGGGTGTCTATCATGGTATTGCCCACATAAAAAATGCTTTCTTCCTTTATTCCGCTATTTCTTAGGTTGGTATTGGCGATTTCCGAGGTGGTAAAAAAGTAATTGGTTATGGCATCGGTAACCAGGCGATTAATTTCCTCGGGCATGGTCCAATCATTAGATCTAATGCCTCCTTCCACATGGGCTACCTTAGTGTGCAATTTTTGGGCTGTAATGGCGCAGGCCATGGTAGAGGTTACGTCACCTACCACCAGCACCAGATCCGTGGGGTGGGCTAAAAGTTCCTGTTCAAAACGAACCATGATGTTGGCCGTTTGTTCCGCCTGAGATCCGCCACCGGCTTCTAAATTGGCATGGGGCTCGGGGATGTCCAATTGTTCAAAAAAATCCCCGGACATTTTTTTGTCATAGTGTTGCCCAGTATGGACCAAACGGTAGGCCATATGGTGCCCGTTTTCATTAGCGGTATTAATGGCATGGATAATGGGCGCAATTTTCATAAAATTGGGCCTGGCTCCTGCAATAAGGGTAATTTTTAACATATTGTAATATTTGCGAAATTGTTACTTAAAACTTTTAATTGATAATTTGCAATGATTTAAAGTTGTCTTCAATGTTTGTTATTTTTGAGGACCCATACACCACATAGTCCAAACCTAATTTTTTGATATAATCTAAAGAATCTTTAATGTTATTTACTCCGCCACTTGATAAAATGCTCATGCCCATTTTCTTAAATTCATGTTTGTTATAAATAAAACTCTCAACCTTTTCTCTTGAGGGAAAAACATTAAAGCCTGTTTTATTAATGTTAAAACAAATAATCATATCTTTTTGTAAATCAATAGGATAAGATGTTACATGTTTTTCTAATAAGGTAGGGTTAAGGGTAATTAAACCTGGTTTAAATCCTTTTTCTTGAATTATCCTACAATACTCAAATAATAGATCTTCTCTTTTCAATCCAAGAATTAAATCTGTAACTATATTTTGTAAATAGACATAACTCCCCTTTTTTAATTTGTTGGGTATTTCCAAGTCAATTATAAGAGGTAGAAGATGTTTAATATTTCTAGAAAAAATAAATTTGGGTGATTGGCGTAATAATGAATTAATTGTTGAATTAGCTAGTACATATTGTAATAAATGCAGCATTCCACTTTCGTTTACCATGGTTGCAAATTTATGTGGATAAGGAATACTATAATGTACTTCTGTTGCATCATTAAGCTGGATTTCTGAAACAATTTTAAAACCCCTATCATTGGAATTGAGCATAAAACCGTTAAGACCTAATCCAATACTGCCTTTGATAAAATCGGTAATTGATTCGTTGGTTCTGAATTGTTCCTTTGTTTTATTACCTTTTTCAATATCATTATGATTAATACCAAAAAACTGGTTGTCTCCTAAAATTTGTTTCATTTTTTCAAAACATTTTTGATTATTTCTCTAGTCACTTTTGCGTCGTCTACAGTAGCTATAATTGCTTGATCATTAAGAAAATCATGCAACTGATTAGTAAATTCTACCCCTCTTAAATAATACGGGGTAGATGCAGCAATGTCTACAGTAGAAATACTTTTTTTTAATTTGTTATTCCCATCGTAGTATTCCACTTTTTGTTGGTCTACCACATAGAATGAATTATCATTCAAATAGTATTTTAAGCCGAAAACAGGTTTTCGATATTCTTTATTGACCCAGTCAAAATGAAAATTATAGCTTTTTCCTTCTGATGTTAAAGAAAAGGATGCAATATCATCTACATCAGAAACTACTGATTCAATTTTTTTGTCAATTATTGTAAATTTTTTTAAACCTAAAGTATAAACTGCTAAATCAATTATATGGGATCCCATTTCATTACATACTCCTGAGTATTGTCCATTTCTCCATCCCTTTGGCTTCTTTTCTATCGTGTTACTAAAATAACTACCTTCAAATTTAGTAACACGATTAATGGGGAGATTGTTTTTTAGCCATTGAATAACAGGTATAAACCTTAGTACATACCCGATCTTAACGCTGTTTTTACTATTAATTACTTTGGAGTAATCATTCTTAATTCCGCCAAAAGGTTTTTCTACAAATATTGAATTGACACCTCTGTTTAGGCATTCTTCAATTGTTGAGAGGTGAAACATAGGGGGTGTACATATAATTGCGTAGTCATGTTTCCTGTCAATTTTATCTGAATTACTTATTATTTTTGCAGGTATGTTTTTTTTTGCAAAAAAATTAATTTTTTTGTCCATATCTACTATGGTGATATCTGCATTTTCTATTAATTGGTTTAAAATGGCATAATGGGTTAATCCCATTCTACCAAAACCGTAAATTATTATTGATTTACTCATTATTTTTTACAAGCTGTTTAGTCTGTTTATTAATCATTTCAAATGCTTCTCTTCCTTTTAAAAATAAATTTGTATTATTTCCTTTTATATTTTCTTTCATTAAGTGTATAATTTCATTAATGGTAGGTTTAGGGTTATAATGCATTATACCTTCTCGAATTAAGAATTTGTCAACCTCTAATAATTCACCTTGATATACAGATAAAGTGGGAACTCCCAATATTGCCAATTCCCTAGTCATTGAGCCTCCGGCACCAATGAATAACCGGCACTCGTCATAGATATCTTCTATTTTTAAAGGATTTTGCACCACTTCAACTTTGCTAAAGATTGCTTTGCTAAACTGAGTTGCCTGTTCTTTACTCCGAGGGAGAATAAAGATTTGATGTGAATGGCTTAATTCTTCAATTATCAGATTCATGAAATCACTATTGCCTGAATAATATTGCGCGGTCCAAGGTTCTAAACGAATGAAAACTTTGCATTTCAAATTAGTGTCTGTACCATTATTTCTAGGTACATCAAAAGATGTTTGAGAAAGGTATATACCTTCTTTTACACCCGGATAAAACATGACGTTATACTTTTCCGTCCATTTAAGTTCTTTGGCTCTTTCCTTAAGAAATTCTGGAAGTATAATTACCCGTGCAAAATTGAACGCCAAATAATTCCCTTTTGCATGTTCATTATCATTAAGATAAATTGAAGGAATCCTAAGTAATTTGCAAACCAGAGGAGAATAGAATGAGCTATGTGAAATACCTATACTAGGCTTTTGAGTTTTTAAAAAAGTATAAAGTTGTACAACGCGTTTCGGAAAGTAAAGTAATTTTTTAAATTTACTTTTACCCGCATGCCTGCCAATTTCATGATATGACCATCCATTTTGCTTTATTAATGGAATAGTATTTGCCAAATCTCTAGCGGTAATAATAATTTCTATTCCTTCACTTTGCCATACTTTTATAAATGGTTTAAAGAAATTAATATGTGGAGAATTAGTTAAGTCAATCCAAATCTTCATTGTTTGTGTATTTTAAATAAAAGGTGAAAGCATTAAACATTGAGGCTTGTGCCCACCTCATATAGGGTAGTTTAGAGGATACAAAAGGTTTTAATTGATAATAGAAATAACCTTTGGATGATTGCATATTATTTATGGTCCAGTTAAGTACTTTAATTGCCAAATCATTTTCGTTTTCTAGTTGTACCGTTCTGCTAAGTGTTGTTATTAATTGGGCTGGCGCATGAATATCAATGGGATAGATTTTGTTGTTGTAATATTTTGGTGTTCCATCACTTAAAAAGAAATTATTTAAGTAATAATTAAGTCCTTTGTTAAATGCTGAATTAAAGCTTTGATTTTTAGTGTATTTCATTACCTCGTAAATACACTCAAGATTAAAACCAGTGTGAAAACTATCTATCCAAGATTGCACTTTGTTTTCTCCATAAATCCATGAACCTACTTCAGTCTGTTTTTCTATAATGGACTGAGTAGCTGAAAGACTTAATTTTAACCATTCTTTATTTTTATTATAGCTATAACCCCTAGCGAGTAATCTGGCCCCTAAAAGTGAAGCATTATATACTTGAGAACTATCCAACGGTGAATAGGAAAATATAAATCTATTTTCTGATATTTTGGTTCTATTAAGATCTGAAATAATGAAGTTACAAGCTGATAATGCCGTATTCAAATACTTTTCATTTTGTGTAATTTCATAAGCATTATATAGTGCATCAGCGCAAAATGATGTAGCAACAATAGTTGGTGTATTATTAGGTTGAAAAAAAACTCTGTTTTGCCAATCAAAATTATAGCCCCAACAAGCCCCTGAATAGTCCTTGTGCTGCATTTTTAAAAGCAGATCGGCCAAATCGGTTATTTTATTTAGAATAGCTTCTTTGGTTCCAAAACGGATTTCACCTTTTGTTGCAAGTTGATATAAATTGCAATACCCATTTAAAAATAACCCAATACCCTTGGCATTGTGCTGTTTGGGAACCAAAAGCAATTTTCTAAAATTTATGGGAGAGCGTTTAAAACCTTGTATCCATGCTAGTCTGGCCAAATCCCAATGCTTAAGGGGGGTTGCTTTAAACACCTTGGAATTGAGACCGTCATAGGGATCCCATCCTGCGAAATTTTCGGCTTCGCAGTAGTCCTTAAGATTCTTAAATGAATTGACTATAGACTGCATTTATTCCACTTTAGAGATGAGGTATTTATATTTGTTGCCGGAGGTATATATCAATTCGTCTTCGGTTACCTGCTGAATATTGATGTCCATATTGTCCTTGCCAATGTAATAATCTACTTTTTTTTGAATTAGGTTAATATCTTCCTCACAAAATGCATGATTTGCCAAAATGTTAATCGTCAATTCCCCAATTTTTTCCTGTACAACCTGTGCGTTTTGAATGTTGTTGATACCTCGGATTAAATAATCCAAACGGCCAATTTTGGAACCATCCTTGGCAATGACCACATCATCTGTTCTCCCTTCAATTTTTTCAATGTTAAGTGAATAGGGACTATTGGTATGGCACCGGATTCTATCATTGATTTGATATTTGATCAACGGAAACCCTTCCTTAATGAGACTGGTTGTAATAATCTTGTTTTTGTGATATTCATTGATGGAATACCCAGGATTTTCAATATAGCCTTGGTGATCCAGTTTTTCCATTAAGGAAATAGAACGTTCTACGGTACCGTAATAATCATATACCTTAGTGTTCAAAGTTTTTTCAATGAGTTCCCGTTGAAAATCATATAAGGTTTCCGAGGAGGTAAAGGCTAGGGGAATATATATTTGCAGTTTTTTTTCTTTTAGAAGTAGGCAGAGGTTGTACAAAGAACTGGGGAAGCCTTCTATGGCCTTAGGCTTAAACCTAATTAGTTCTGCATAGTACTTTTCCGTAATGTCTGTATTGAGATTAAAGCTGGTCAAGTACAGGGTATTGGAGATGTGCACTTTTAATTTAAAGATGTTTTTGGGCAAATTTCCTTTAAGGGATACCAAGGGTTCTCCATAGGTAAATCCTCTTTCTTTACGGTTTAAAAAGACATAGGCCTGTTCTTTTTTAATGCTTTTGTAACTGTGATATAATTTTAAGGGGTTTCCTGTAGTGCCATTGGTGTTGGCCGATATCATAAGCCATGTGGGAAAGGTAGGCACCAATTCTGTGTTTAGCCTTAAAATTTCCTTGGTAAGCACAGGCAATTTATTCAAATCTTTTAAGGATTTAATATCTTCTAATGTTATACCTGCCTCGGCATAAAATTGCTTGTAAAATTTAGATTTGGTAATGGCCTTTCTAAATATTCTTAAAAACTGATGTTCATTATGGATAGTCAATTCGTCAGGGGTCAATAGGCTGAGCCGCTCTAGTTCCTTAATTTCTTTATTAATTAAGGGTTTTGAACGGACCAAATATTTTAAGGTCTCTTTTAGGTATTTCCGCATTATCGCTAGCATAGTTTTCTGTTTGGGGAAATATTTTAATGATTTAACTTAAAGCTTCTTTTAGGTATTTCTTCATATTAGATTAATTCTTATTCCTTTACTCATAAATAATATATTTAATTCCCTACATAGGCTAATCAAGCGACCTAAATTCTTTAACGTTTCTAAAATTAGATTTTATTCAAAGGACTGTTTTAAATATGATAAATTTTATAATTGTTTATGTATTTAAACAGTATTTAGAAATGGTAACTGAATGGTTAATATTTCATATTGTTTTATTACAATTATCATTAATATCGGATTCAATTCTATTTGCGACATTACTTGCTAAGAAATGCTTAATTGCATAGTTGTGGTTATAGTTACTAATGGTCTCTGTCATAACAGGATCATCAATCAATTTATTTATGGCACTGACATAATTATCGGGCTCACAATTTGGTATTAAATAGCCCATTTTGCCATTTTCAAAAAAATCATTTAGGCCACCAACAGAACTGGAAACTATTGGTAGACCAAAAGCCATAGCCTCTAAAACTGAAGTTGGCATTCCTTCTGCATAGGAGGGAAATAAATACAAATCAGCACTTAAAAATTCGTCAATAAGTTCATTTCCAATTTTAACTCCCTTTATTTTTACGTTTTTTAGATTGTTTCTTTTAACATACTTTTGGACATTGCTTAATTCAGATCCAGATCCTACAATAGTAAGCTGTAAATCACTTTTAAAAGATGTTAGAATTTCATAGGTTTTTAAAGCTTCGTAGATACCTTTGTAAACTTCAATGCGTGCAAGAAATAATATATTTTTAACAGAGCCAGTACGTTTGGATATTTCAAAATTTATTAGATATTCATCATTGACTTTCGTGGTTGTTAATAAAATAGGAACATAAATGCCAATTTCCAACAATTGATTTTTGAATTGACTATGTAATACGTAAATAAAAAGTGCTTTATTAAATACCCACCTAAATAGAAAGGGCTTGTTTTTGATTTTTATATAAAGTTTAAAATCCCAACCATGGAAAAAAGTTATTACTTTAGTTTTGAATAATCGTGATAACAACAAATACAGGGAGTCTCTAAAAATTTGGTACCTTCTTAAGGAAGGATTAATAATGACACAATCAGGTCTAAGAAATATCAATCTATAAATGAAAACTAGAATATCTATTGGAAACATTATAATTGCTGGAATATTTTTTTGTTTACCATAATTTTGATAAGTGACCTTTTGCTTCCAATGGGGTTTTAAACCAAGATAATGGTTGGCAACACCACCTAATCTATAAATATTAGGAGTTACTATAATGATGTGTTTGCAGTCTTTAAGCTCTTTGTTAGAGTCCATAAAATGGGGCGTTATAATACCTTAGTGCAATGTAACATGAAACTGATATAAGAAAATAAGTGCAAAAACCCTGTCTTCAATTTTGGTAATCATAATTATGCATTGTAAAATTGAAAATCTATCTTATCTTTTGATATATTATGGTTATTGAATGAATTAGATACTTTGATACTTCTTTTAAAAACTTATACATGACTAGGTAATTTAAGGTTCTGTTAATAATGTATTGTAAAGCTTATTTAACTTATTAAGGACTTGATATGGTAAAAAAGAATCTGCTTTTTTAATAGAGGATTGACCCAAAGAAAAGAGTTGTTCCTGATTCATTCCTAAATAATAATTAATAGCAGCCCATAGCTCTACTTTACTGCCAGGAGAAATTAAAAATCCATTATCTGATGAAACTACTTCTGGAATACCCCCAACTTTTGTAGACAGAATAGGTAAAGAATAGGACATTGCCTCTAAAATGGAAATCGGTAAGCCTTCGTTGTAGGATGGGAGTAAATAAACATCTGCCTCTTGCAGGAATTGCTGTTTATCTCTTCCAGATACCCAGCCTATGAAATTCACCACATCTTCCAGTTCGTACTCCTTAATAAGCCTTATTAATTTTTGTGTTTCACCATTGCCGCCAATATTAAAAATTGCTTTTCCCAGAATTTCATTCCTATGTTCTTTTAAAACTTCTATTAAAAGCCATATCCCTTTATTAGTAGCTATTAGTCCTAAAAATAGAAATACCAAGACATCGGTGTTATTAGTATTTACGAAATCCTTTTTATTATTAATACCTATAATATTTGGTATAACTTCAATTTTTTTAGGAGAAAACTTATTTTGAAAATATTCCTTCCTACTATTTGACAAACATACCAGGCAGTCCACATTATTAATGATATCAACTATTTTCAAAGAGGTTTTATTATCTGTTTTTTTATAAAACTCATGAAAAGCACCACCGTGAATATGGTAAATAAGTTTTTTATTTAATGGCTTAACAATTCTATATATAAAATATTTTCTTTTAAAACTGGTATTAGAAGCACCATGAATATGTACAATTTTTATTTCCTTTTTCGTCGTCAATAAATATAATATCTTTAAAATGCCGAATGCAAAACCATATAGCTTGGTAAAGATATTTCTTGAAATTGTAGACGCCACAAAATAAGCATTGGGGTAAAGTTTTTTATATTCATATAATACAAATGCAACCCCGCCTTTGGGTTTTTTAGAATATGGACCGATGAAGAGAATGTTTTTGTCGTTCATATTTTAAGATTTTGATCTTGTATAGGTCATGCCATTAATTAATATTATCATATTCGCCTGTATAAAGTTTTACATGAGAATTAGTGGCCTTTTGAATTGAAAAGTTATTTTCAAAATGTAATCTAATTTTAGATGATTCAAATACGCTTTGGCTATCTATAAATGAGGCAACTGCTTTCTTAAGCTCCTCGGAACTAAAGTCTTTACTGAGAACCCCTAAATAATCTTTTACTAGAATATCGGGAATACCGCCAGCAGGAGTTGAAACAGTTGGGAGACCACAGGACATGGACTCTAGTAGGGACATGGGTAATCCTTCCCATAGCGAACTTAGGATGAAACAATCAGAACATAATAAATAATCGGTAGGATTGCGTTTTTCACCTAGGAAATAAATACCTTTTTTTGCTTTTTGTTTTAATAACATTCCTTCGTCCGAATCAAAGCCATTCCCAATAATAAGTAATTTAATATTGTTCCCTTGAGCCATCAACTCATTAAATATGGCTACCAAAAGCTCCTGGTTTTTTTCTTTGGAAAATCTAGCAATATGAACGAAAATTATACCTTTAGATAAACGATAACCTTCAATTTCTTTTTTTACCTCTACGAATTTATCCGATTTTTCCGGAATTGGAACTCCATTTTCTATGATAGCTATATCTCTAAGACCATAGAATTTTTGATAACTTAAAGCACATTCCTTTGAAATTGCAATTGGGTGAATTATTTTGTTTTTATAATAAAATTTATTTATTGCTTTTTGCCATTTTATTTTGATCGTCTTGTCAGCAATGCTATGAAGAGTGTGAAAAAATTTAATTTTTTTAAATATTAAACTCGGTAATATACAGTAAAGAATTGTGTTTAAATGGGCATGGACAATATTAGGTTTATGCTTTTTTATTAAATTGAATATTTTTACAAAAGAATCTAAACTAATACCGCGATTCTTGCCTAATGAAATTATTTTGATCTTTTGATTCAATTGATTTAGGTAAAATGAATTATTGCCCACATTTTTGTGAATAGTAATGATATACAGCTCATGATTCTTGGCTAATTCGTTACTTAAATTTGTTACAACACGTTCCGCTCCTCCACTGGATAAACTAAATATTATTTGAAAAACTTTCATCTAATAACTTGTTTGTAAATTAATAGCATATTGCTTGCAGTAGTGTCCCAACTATACTTCCCTTGGTTAAAATATAATTGTCGAATATTATTTGAGAAAATATCCCTTTTAGATTCATTTTTCAGTAGTGTAATCATGGCAGCACTTAGTTCAATAGAGTTGTTAGGTTTTACTAGGATCCCCGTTTTATTATCTTCTACCATTTCAGGTAATCCTCCGACTTTCGTAGCAATCACCGGTTTGGATAACGAAAACGCAGTCATAACAACACCGCTTTGAGTTGCCTCAATGTAGGGACAAACTACGAAGGTTGAATCATTAATTAAGTGAAATAATTCATTGGTCTCAATATATCTATTATGCAATAGTACATTCGAAAGATTATGCTTAGAAAAATCATAGTTGCCTTCACCTGCAATGGTCAAGTTAGCATTAGGTATTTTTTTTCTGAGTAATTGAAATGCATTAATTAGAATATCTATACCCTTGTAATCAGTTATTCTTCCAAAGAATAATATATTGAAATCTTTACTAGAACAAGTACTACTTCCAGTTTTTGTAGATATATTTAAATACATATCTTTATAATATTCATATATACTTAATTTAGAATTATAAACATTTGAACTTTTTAAATTGTATCTTTTTATAAACTCTTTTCTTTGAAACTCATTTAATATTATTATTTTTTTTACGAACATTAAGTTTATACGCCTATTGAACAGATTTCTTTTTGAATCACCAATATGAGGAATAGGGTCATGAACTGTAAGCACTTTGTTATAGCTATTAAATAAAGCCGATATATAGGATAGATCACAGAAATTGTTATAGTGAATTAAATCGGGGTTTATTGATTTAATCAATTTATTGATTTTCCATTGAATAATAAATGTTTCCCTTGAGATAAGTTTGGATATAGGCCTATTGATAGCAAAGATTTTACCTTTAATATAAATTCTATATTTGAGGAATTCCTCATTGTCAGTAACCTCTTTAATTCCTGAGCGCTTATCTTGATTCTTAATGGCCAATGCTGTTTTGTTTAGGCCATGTTTAGGAAGGTCCAATAACACTGTTACCTCTATTAAATTAGACAATGATTTAATAAGGGAAAGATCGGCATCAAAAAAAGACGGTGATGTAATATAAAGTAATCTCATCTATAGGTTAAATATATTTTTTTATTATTACCAGAAGGTAAGGTATTGTAATAGGTTGAATAATGGACTAATGCGATTATTACTGTAAGTATATAGGTCAGTTTAACATCAGTTAGGGAATAAACAGAAATAAAGCCAATAAGCCAGACAATAAAAGCAATTTTAAAAGGCTTGATGAATGATTGTGCATTCTTATACAATAGAATTTTGATAATAAAGTACAAGTAAAAGCATGTTCCAATAATTCCAGTCTCAACTAACCACATTAAATACCCGTTTTCAGGTTGGTCTACTGTATTACCTTCTGGTCCGTAAGTGAAGGCTTTATGGAAGTTGGAAACATAAAGTTCAAAATTCCCTGTTCCAACACCAATAAGATAATTGTCAAAAAATATGTTTAGGGCCTGCAGCCAAAAAGATTCCAAGCGCCCGTCAAAGTCACTTTCAAAATGGGATAATCGATTATAGACTTGTAAAGTCTGTATATAATCTATTAAAAACCAAGAACCTAAAGAAATTATAAAAATAATGAAAATCGATTTTAAGTTTAATTTATAAAAGAACATTACAATACAAGCAAATAAAAAGCCTACTAGACTTCCCCTAGATCCAGTAGAAAGACCAATTATAATAGCAATTAAAGCTAAAAATAGCATTTTCTTGTTTAGAGTTTTATTACTGAAAATATTCACTACATATATAGCTCCAAGCATATAAGCAATCTGAGCAAGTTTTTGGGGATCTTGAGCAAAAGAAGTGTACCTCATGTCCCTTAGAGAAATGGAATTTAGCGAATTATAAAAGGTGAAATCGATGCCAAATATTAATTGCAATACATAAAACAGAAAAGCCCAAATTAGAATTTTATCAAAAATTAAATCGTAGAAGTTAACCTTTAAGGTAATTACTTCTCTTAAAATCAATAATAATATAAAAAATGTAGAAAATCTGAAGACAGAGAAAACAGCATGAAGAGGGAATAAGGAGAATAATCCCATAATAATTAGGACAACAATGAAAATTATTACCTCTTTGCTAGCAAATTTCTTAAGTCTTTTAGTAAAGGTTTTAAAGTTTATTATAAAGAATATGAATATTAATGCTTCAAGTAATTTGGTGTCAATTTCCGATGGTGGTATTTTTAAATCAATAAAAGGAAAAAAAAGAACGGTTAGTTTAACGAAATTAAGGCATTTTAATTTAAAGGGCTTGTTGGTTAACAAATCGTTGACGAAAATAAATAACGCAATCAAAATTATTAATGCTACTAGTAATATCCTTTGATTAACTGAAATCATCTAGTTTTATTTTTTTTGAAAAATATAGTTAAAAGAATGAATAATTTCTTTTCTCAAAATAAATAAAAGCATAATAGTAGATAATATTAATCCAATAAAAGAATAACTGGAATTTTTGGTAGCATAGACAACACAAGTGATAAGAATATATACCAACAGTGAGGGGAACAGTAAAAAGTTCAATTTAAAATTAAATTTATTTTTTAAATAAATTAAGCGAACAATTAAACTCAATGAATATACGAGGGTTAAGGATATATTTACACCATTTACGCCATATCGAATTACAAGGTATTTGATGATAATTAAATTAAGCAATGTAGCACCTATACTGGTATATAATATTATTCTGGACTCCTTAATAGCCAACAATGTTTGGGATATAAAATCGCCTAACGCAGCGATTATGGTTACCAATATACTTAAAGAAATAATTTGGTAAGAATCTATATAGTTGTTATCAATTATAAAGGGAAAAATAAATTGAACTAAATAAATAATTATTGAACCTCCAAAAATTAAAAAAATCATATAATATTTAATTCCTTTTGCTAATTTTTCAAATTCACTACTACTCTGGCCCATAGAAAAGGACATATCTTGCCAGGCCATAGTAAAGGCAGATGTCAAAAAAGCGATTGCTACCGTGAATTTACCTGCAATAGCATAGTAGCCATTTGCACTCAATCCTAGCTCATTTTCGATAACGGTTTTATTATAATATATTAAGAAAAAAAAAAGAATAGAACCTATGCTTAGAGGTAAAGTGAAATAAATTAATTCTTTGAAAAGTTTAAAATCAATAAGGCGGATACTTAACTTTGATCTTAATTTAATAGTCCATTCTAAAAATATTAACTGAATCAAAATTCCTATTATTCCGGCTAGAAAGAGAGAAACAATGCCTAGTTTGAAATATAGAATAAAAATGAAGTTGAGTATTGCAATGAATAAGGTGCATATAATACCCGATATTACAAACGCGGTGTTTTGGTTTAATGCCCTAGTAATATATGTGTAATACCTTTGTAAGACCAATGCCAAAGCGTAAAAACAGATTAATTCAAAATAGTTTATGTGCAAAAAAAGGTAATTTAAATACCACACTATTAATAACACCGCAATAAACAAGATTAATGATATGGAGCCACTGCTTAGAATTTTCTTTATTCGAATTTCAGAGACATCTTTTTCCTTCATGAACCTCATCATCCCGACATAAATTTCAGAAGTAATTAACGGTATGGCAAGCATTACATAAGCTAAACTTAGATCGTAATAACCAAAATCCTCTGGCAACAAGTATTTAGAGTATAATGGCAGTAAAAAAAAGGTTATTATTTTTGATAGGGAATTACCTACGAAGTAAAGTCCAGTATTTTTTATAAACGAAATTTTAGATGTCATTTATTTTATTTTGATTCACTTCAAAAATCGGACATTTATCTTTGGATACGACTTCATTGATTTTAATGCACATAATAAGTAGAAGGTAATAGTATTTTATTTGTTTTTCTTCAGAATAGATAGCCTAGAATTTAATAGTTATTTAATCCATTACCCCAAAAAGTTATTAATCCTAGCTCTAAGCATGGCCAAGGTTCTTTTCCGCTGCATCTTGGACTTTTTACTTCCCCGTTTAAACAACAACCAAGGCGAAAAATAGAGCAGGGGTACTACCAGCACCATAAGGTATAATTGTAGATTTACATAGAGGTCCTTTATTAAAAAGGCCAGCGCTATCACCAGAATATTGATAATGCCCAGGGTAAGGGTAGCCTTCTTATGGTTTAGGCCCAGCGCCAATAAACGATGGTGTATGTGGTTGCGGTCCGCACTAAAGGGACTGCGTTTTTGGGCTATACGTACGGCAAAGATCCTTATGGTATCCAGGATAGGAAAGGAAAGGATGGCCATGGCCATTATAGGGGCTACATTTACGGTGTAGGGGGTTACGGTGGTGGCATTGAATTCCAAAAAGGAAATGGCCTGGTAGGCCAATAAAAAGCCAATGAACATGGAGCCGGAATCTCCCATAAATATTTTGCCCCGGTTGGACAGGTTGAACCGTAAAAATCCCAAAAGGGCACCGATCAGGGCAAAGGAAATGATCACCATTAAATAGCGTTCATTTAGGAGGTAAAAAATGCCAAAGGTGGCCGTGACTATAATACCTATAGTGCCGCCCAGGCCATCTATACCATCTATAAGGTTAAAGGCATTGATAACGGCCAAGAATACAAATACACTAAAGACTACAGAGACTAAATAGGGCAGTTCCTCCAAGCCCAGAAGGCCATAACAGCTGGCGATGCGTACGTCAGTCAAAACAATCACCATCAGGGCCGCCAGGATCTGTATTAGAAATTTCTTTTTAGGGGCCAACCCCAGCAGGTCGTCCTTGATACCCAGGAACATCAGGGTAATACTGGCCGCCAAAACGGACAATAATTTTATAAGGTCGGCCTGGGACAGGTCCAGCACCATCCCCAAGCCAATAAGGGCAAGGCTAAAGCTGATGAACATGCCCACTCCGC
>TARA_R110000764_G_scaffold9442_2_pt1 | contig 17412 bp, 27 predicted proteins | sample TARA_R110000764 | Tara Oceans TARA_R110000764 (sample SAMEA4398111) | marine metagenome | biome: Polar Biome; feature: [SRF] surface water layer (ENVO:00010504); material: water (ENVO:00002006), including particulate matter (ENVO:01000060) such as... | depth 5 m | reverse complement strand
GTGAGCAATCATAAAGTCAGAAAATTTAGGAGGTAAAGTTTGACCTAAACCATAACCCATTGATTGTGCCTCCCAATCGTTTACAAAATCATACTTACATAATTGCAGGTTAACTTGCAACTCAACAGGCTGAATAATTCTTTCAGTTAATGTTACAGAACTGTTTGGAACAAAATCACATCCTGCTGCAGTTACTAAAGCACCTGTTGCTAATTTCTTAATTACTTCTTTAAAAGCAATGTTTGCCTTTACAGTTAATCCACCATCATCAATAGTTGATGCAGATAATAATGCTGCAGCTATATACTCTCCTGCAAACTCCCCTGCATAAGTTGTAGTTATAGATGTAGTTGTCGCTAATTGTACGTTTCTTTTACTCATTTTATTTTTTTAGTTTGTTTAATACTCTATCTAAAGTTGTGTTAAATCTGCCTTTAGCAAATTCTACTTGTTTTTTTTGTTTCCCTTTTGATTCAGGATTATGTTTTATAGGTTTTGAAAATTCTTCTTTTACAGTACGAGATTTTAAAGGTGCTTGAATTTCATCAGACATTTCTTCTTCAACCACTTCTTCATCTTCTTCTACTGTTCCATCTGATTCAAATTTAGAAAATTTCTTTTTTAATTCTTCAACTTCCATTTTAACTTCTTCAATAACAGGGGCAATAACCTCAACTACTGCTTCAATAATTGCAGCAACTTCAGATGCAACTTCTTCAGGTACTTCTGTTTCAATTACTTCTTCAAGGTCAGATGTGATTGGCTCATCATCTTCGCCTTCTTTAGCAGGTGCATCATCGGCAACGTCTCTAACATCATCAATAATACCTTCTTCAGATATAACTACCAATCGACCATCTTCTAAAAGATATTCGCCAACAGGCATTGCTACCTTCTCATCGTCTGTAACGATAAAAATTTCAGAACCCTTTTCAAAGGATTCGGCACTTACAACAGTACCATTTTCTAATTTTGTTTCTTCAAGTTTTACCTCTATATTTAATAGGGTTTTAATTTGATTTAACATTTCGGTTGTTTTCATATATATATATAACGATTAATTAATTAAAATTTGCATTTTCAATCTGTTCTTGTTATTACTCCTATGCCTTGTGCTTGCATAGAACCATCACAACACTCTATTGAATACGTATTAGTGTCCCAACATAAACAGGCTCTTGAACCTCCCGTTGGGCTTGTTCTACTTGGTATAAAAACCTTGTCCTTGTTGTTTCTTTGCATTAATCTATTAAGTTTGATAAATTATCTATTGAATCATAAATTTCTTTATACTGATTGTTTTGGGATGCATTAAACTTTATTATGTTTTTCACATTTTCAATATAAGAAACTAAGTTTTTGTAATTAGGTACAGAATCTTCATCAATTCCTAAGTCTACTAGATTGGATAATAAAGAGTCTCTTAATGTTTTTGCTTCATTCATTTCAGACATAAAAAATCCTTCAGGTTGCCAAAATTCTCCTGATGTGTTTTCGTTATATTCACGGATAAGGCTTTTAACAACTTCTGCTGCAGCTAACAACCTTTCACCCGAATCAATATTGTTTTCTATTTCTATTTCTGCATCACCTAAATTTGGAGCATCATTAAAAAAATTGTCAATATCATTTACCATTGATAACTCTGTTACTTTTGCAGATTTTAATTTACTATAAACTGCACTTAATCTTGTTTTCATATATTTATTTATTTAAAATGTTTTTAATTTTGTTTAACAGAATATTCGCTTCCATATCTTCTTGAGCCATCTTTTGAGTTTGCTCCATTTTGTCAGCGAAATATCCTTCGATGCTAAATCCTTTGACTTTTTTAGTTTTGACATATTGTTCCCATATTTTAGAATTATTAACTTTTACTGCTCCCATCCAAGTTCCCACAGGAACGTTTAAACCATACTTGCGAGACTTATCCTGAACCTCATCCTCAACAATCCAACTTTCTACTAGGGTTAGTCCTTTAAGTGCCTTAGAATGCTCTAAAGTACTTTCGCTTTGGTTTCCGTTTTGTAGAAACATTTGTGATGCTTTTACTATTGTATTTTTTGAAAAGAAAATATAGTATTCGCCTTCATCTCCATTTCTGTATATTGGTTTATTAGGTATTAATAATGCACCCATTAATATCCTTTTTTCCGTATCTATTTCTGCAAGTTTAATCTCTTGTTTGCTTAAAGCTACAAAGTCAGATTCAATAGCAGGACTTTCTACAATAGATATAGCTTCAATTCCAATATCATTTTGTTCTTCGTCTAATACTAATTCAATTATTCTCATACATATATAACGTTTGTTTAATTAATATTTGTGTTTGTGTGTTTTTTACCCAATAGATGCACCATCTACTATGTTTCTGTCAAGTTCTTGTGATGAGGTTACATCGTTAGAAACTACAAATGCTTGAATAGGTTGTTGAACATCGTTTCCTATTGCTCCTGCTAATTGACTTGTTTCGCTTGCTCCAACCACATTGAAATCAGGTGGTACTGAGACTGTTGGTGCTAAAGGTACTCGAATATCAGGCGAAGTTGGACCAACTCCTTTTGTTGCACTTTTCATTGCTTTCATTGCGTTTCTTATACTCGACACAATACCAACCGCTTGAGCAGCGTAACCAATAATAATAGGAATATTTGCAGGAGGTGCAAATGCACTTACTGCTTTAGCTGAACCGGCAGCAATATCTACTCCTGCAGCGGCATTTTTTGCGTTAGCTTTAAGAGCTGCAGCTTTTGCTTCTGCAATAGTACTTTTAATACTAAGTATCATTTCTTTAGCAGCTAATAATTGTTTTGCAATTAACATAGCTTTACCAAACTTAGTTTCTGCTCCACCAATTATCATTAAGTCATCTAAAACTTTATTTTGCATTGCAACCTTTTTGTCGGCTGCATCCTGTTCTGCATCTAATTTATCTTGGATTCTTTTTGCTTCTGCCTCATCAGCTAATAACTTATTTGCCGCCTCTTCTTCTTCTGCATTTTTCTTTTTCTCTAAGTCTATTTCATCCCATTCGGCTTGTTGTTCTTCTAAAGCTAATCTTTTTGCAGCCTTTAATTCTTTAACCTTTTCAGTATCTTCACCGTAATATAATTCTGCTAATCTAATTTGTTCTGCATAATCTTCTTTAATTAGTCTTAGTTTCTCAGCACGTTCTTCTGCTTCAGTATCTATTAATGTTTTTCTTATACTTTCAAGTGCTTCAGCTTTTTTTCTTGCTTCTTCTTCTTCAGTTCTAATTTCATTATCTGATGCTGCTTTACTATCTGCTTTGTCCTGTAAAACATAACCATCTCTAGTATTTTTTAACTTTTCTAGTTGTCTTTTTGTTTCTTCTATTGTTTTGTCTCCTTCCCTTTCTGTTTCTTCAGGGTCAAAAATTAAACTAGATGTAAAATCAAGATAATCTTCAGCTAATGTAGTTGCTTCAGATAAAACTCCTATTTTAGTAAGTCCTGCAGTTAATGCATCAACTGCTCCTAAAAGAATTGTAATAGGCATAGATAAAAAAGCAATTATACCTGTAGCTATTTTTTTATTACGTTCAGCAGCTTCAATTTGTGTTCGTTTTGTTTCTATTTGTTGCTCTAATAATAGTTGTGTTGAAATTATTATCTCATCTGTTTGTTGTTTTTTTAAATCTCTTATTTCTTTTTCACTTTTTCCTTGAAGTTTTAAAGTGTTCTCCATCGAATTTGTAATAGACAACTGATTTTGTTGTGCTTTTAAAGTTGATTCTGTTGAAAGCAATAAATTCTCTTGCTCAGAACTAACACCATCTACAAGTTTAACTATGTCATCCCAATACTCAACCATCGTTGCAAGTAAAGCAACCACAAGTCCAATACCCGAAGATATCAAAGCAGTTTTCATAGCCTTCCCACTTAACTTTGCAGCCTTGCCTACTGCAACAAATTTAGTAGCTAGTCCGCCTGTGTTTTTATCTAATGCTTTAATACCTTCATTACCTACTTGCTCAGTCCCTGAAAGTTCTTTAGATACGTTTTTAGCTGAACTTGATACTTTCTTTAGTGATTCATTAACTTTGTTAATTTGCTTCTCTGCCTCCTTCGAGTTTGCTTCAAGTTCAATAGTTACCTTCTCCATTTTATTTGTTGTTTAAGTAGTTTGTAACCATTTTTAATTGTATTAGGTAAAGCGTTTTTTCCTTGCGCTATTCTTATATTTTCTGTTTCTCCATTAGCGACCTGAAGTAAATCTATTATATTTTTTATCATATCACAGTATTTAATAATTCAAATTGTGTTTTACCTGTATTTAAATTAGTCTTTAAAGAATTAATTAAATAATTACTTTGTCCTAACTCTATTATATCATTTAATTTTAGGTTAATAAGTATCTTCATAGGCAAATATGCAGTTACTTTTGTAAGCCTCCTTTTAGGACTAAATACATCTTGTATGTAGGTTTTGTATTTAGTTTCAAATAAAGTGTCTGTAAACTCACTTGTTGTAGTCCATTCATTAATCATTACATTAAAATGTATATTACTCTTGCTTGTTAACGGGTTAAGTGCAACGCTATTTGAAGGTATAAAATAATTAGATATTGCTACTCTAGTTGTAGGTTCAACTGTGCTTCTTATAGCTATTTCATCACCACTAGTTTGTCTTATAGGATAAAACAATAAAGGCTCTCCAAAGTAAGGCTCAAAATTATCATCTACAAAATACCCATATTGAATACTTGTGTTATTATTATTTTCATCATTAATTATCCTTTCATACATCATATGTTCAAAAGGTAATTCTATTGCATAAGATTCGCTTGGAGCATCGTATATTTCGTCATTTAATGTAAAGCGTTCTGAACCCCAACCTCCATTCCATATCTGCTCATACTTTTTAGCTAACAATGTACCTAGTCCTTTATATGAAAAAGTTACTTCTTTAAAAGGTAAAGCTGCATCTATTACTGACGAATTAACATCTATGTATTGGTCGATATTAATTGGGTTATTTGTATTGTCCGCATAATAACTGTCTAATGTTTTAATTATAATTAAACCCGTTTCATCTACATATGCAGTTAAATTAAACATTTGAAATAATCCTGTTAAGAATTGCATTATAGTCATCTTTGGTATCTGTTCAATTATATTAAATTCCAAATCAGAAGTTGTAATAAATAATAAGGTATTAGTAAGTTTCTGAAAACCTGTTATTGTAGAACTTCCATCATCGCCTCTCTGTTCAATATTCGCATACCAAAAAATGTTTCCTGCGGCAAATGTGATTGGAGTAGAAGAACCAATACTAATTGTATATGTACCTGATTCGTCATCGGGCAATGAGATTATTTTAGCACCTGCTTGACTCGCATAACTATATACAGTATTATTTCTAGTTACTGTAACACTATAAGGAACTGAAAGTTGAGATGCTTGTGGCGTAAGATATAAATCTAATGTCCAATGTGTATCAGGTTCAGTATTCCCAATAGTCATAATTCCATAAGAAGAATTCATTATAGGTTGAAAGCCTTGACCACCACTTGATGTATTAGTATCTAAGTCATTAACTTGTGTTTGTACAAAACCCGCAACGTTTGAAGGTGATTCAACCATACCCTTTTTTCTATGCAGCCATAAAAACAAATTATTAAACTCGTCATTTGTAACATCATTAAAGAAGTCATTAGAAAATTGAATTTCAGTATATTCAGCCTGTATTGCATCTATAATTGTTTGAACTCTTAAAGCATATTTAAACTGATTCCAATTTATGCCATTATCTTCATATCTAAAGTTAGTATTGTAATAAACATTCGTATAATCTGTTTTTGAAAGTCTCGAATCATAAAACATTCTATCGGAATGTGTAATTAAAGGAACTAATACGTTGTTACTGCTCTCACTCATATAGTTATCTAAACCATCTAAAACCTCATCGTAAGTATAAAGCTGATTATACACACCAAGTCCACCTAACGAACTTAATTGGTCATCCCCTAGTATATCCTTTATGTCAACTGTATTACCAAAAAAGGTTATTCTATAAGTGTGTGCTAAGTTGTTTTTTAAATTAACTCCATTAAGTTTAATTTTACCGACCTTAAAAGACACCCCATTTAACTCAATAGTGGCATTCTTTTTTCTTCTAGAATCAAACCCATTATCAATATCAATATTATAAAAGTGTTTAAATAACTTATTATTTGTTTTAGATGCAGGTACAGAAAATGACTGTGTAAACTCTGTAAATATTTTCTTTATGTCTTTTACGTTTTGTATAGTTTGCGTAAGCGACACATTTTCGTCTTTAAAAAGTTCAACCCTAGTTCCTTCAATATATAATTGTAGTTGTTGCATTTATCTAATGTTGTTTATATAATCAAATGCTTCTTCAAAGTCTATCGTGTATTCTATTAATCTATCATTTACAGATGTTTTAAATTTTATAGATGACTTTTTAACCTTTACCGGCACAATTTCATTAGATGATGGATTTGTCTTCTGTGGTCGCTCTAACCAAACGTATTCAGATAATAGTAACTGCTCAAAGAATTGATTTGCTTGTTCGGGATAATAGCCACTACTTAAAGTGAATGTTTGTTTTGCAGTTGTGTTAAATACTTTATTGGGAGCATTACTAATAGAATATGTTGCAGGACTGTTTGATGTTGGATATGTTATCGTGTTAGATTTATACCCTTCATTTTGCCTCCCTAGTGTTTTTGTTTCTTTTAAGAAAAACCATAAGTCTTGCTGCACTCCAAACTTATTAATAAATATAATTTTACGACCACCTCCGTATTTCGTGCAATCTATTCTTGATATCGTTGATGTGTATGCACCACCTATTGTAGTTGATGATTGACCAAAATTCTGTACAGTTATTACTCCTGAAGTACTTAATGGTATTTTACCTGTGTACCCAATAACTCCTGTAATGCTTTTAGGGTAGTATATATCTACTGAATCATTACTTGTTGATGGGTTGTTAGATATTAAATAAGCAGACAAAGGTAATTCGGGATTTGTTCCTTCTTCATAAGTTCCGTATGCTTCAAAACCTATATCATCAAAAGTTTCATTTTCTAGTGGGTTATTAGTACCTGTTGCATTTAAACCTGTCCATTTAGAAATTATTGTTTGAACAACAACTGTTTGAGGTACGTAATTAGAATCATAGGTAATGTCTAAATAATCTCTCACAAGTTCTGATATATCAAAATTTTGAGTAGAACCTTTTTTAGGATTGTTTCTTATTAGTGTATATCTTACAATGCCATTAATCGAAATAGTACATTTAACTGATAAAGGAAAATTTGAAACAGGTGTTTCTATGTATTTAAACTGTGGACTTCTTAATGCTATGTTTGGCATATCTATTTTGTTTTTGTTCCTAGTATTATTGCATCTTCTACATCTAGCATAAACGATTGCGTTAATTCTTTTGGAAGGTCTTTTAAAGCTTGTTCAAATGGTGTTGTAAAGAATAGGTTTGCTTTTAATCCTTTGTGATAAATGCTTCTAGCAATTAAAAAAGTCATTGTTTGATAACTCATAAACTGCCCCTTTTCATTTCTCCATTGAAACCTTTTTTTATTTAGCCAAGTATTTATCCCTTTTGTTAATCCTCCTTTTGGTCCACTCCCACTTCCATATTGAAACATAGATTTAGCTGCAGATGTTTCGGGATATGTTGATGTTTTCCCTTTAACACCCTTGTCTACAAAGATGCCATAGTCCTCCATTAAGAAGTCAACTAAAAATAAACTAGGCTCAACATCTAAAGTATATTTAACAGACTTATATAAGTTCCCTCTGCTTTTATAGTCATCTACAAGGTTTTTCTTGGAACTGTCAACTACATACTTTCCAAACTTATTTAATGTCTCCTGTATGTTTTTACTTAACATATATAAATGTCATTATATATTTGTATATTTATTGTTGCAGTCCATCCTGCTAATTGATTTTCAAACCTATCATAAAAAGGTTGAAGGCTTGGACTTCCATTTAACTGATACATATCGGTATGTAAGTCTCCCATTCTTAATCTCTGTGTAAGCAAGTTTAAGACTCCTAACTGTGTGTTTAAAATATCTTGGATATTGTCATTCCCTCTAAATCTATCTACTGTTAAATCTTTTGATTGGTCTACAATATCACAAGCTAAAACACTAATATTAAAATCTAAAGTCTGTTCATTTACAGTTACACTATTTATTATAATATGACCAAGTGGAAATATATCTTGTTTGTTTAGGTTAACATCAGTTATGTCTCCTGTTGTAACTGTATTAATGTTCTTATCTAATAACAGTTGTTGTTTAATAGTTTCAGTTAATTGATAAAATCCTCTTATTCCTTGTTGGCTCATTTAAACTTCTTTTTAATTTGTTTTGATTCCTGCTCTGCTTTGTCCTTCATAAACGATAGCATCATAAAACATTCGTGAAAACCTAATTTAGTGATATCTTCAAACCTTGTAATGTCTCCTTGAGAGAGTCCGTAAATTGACTGATACCACCCCCATTTATTTCCGAATTGAGATATTGAATCAAGGCTTGATTCTCTTCCATCGGATTGTCCAAAAAGTTCGTCATAATTTCCGACAACTCTAGTCCTAAATTCCAAAAAAAAAATATTGATGACATAACTGCATCCATAGGCATATCCAATAATACTTGTTCTGTTCCCAATTTATATTCCTTAATACTATATTTGTTATTTAAGGTGGTTGTTATTGGTCTATATAAGACGTTCATAGCCTTCTCTATGTTCTCCCAATCTCCAAGATAGGTGTCAAGGTCTATGTACTCACCGAGTGTCAGGTCGTCTAACTGTGGATGAAAACCATATTCCTTACTTCCTATTTTAAACCTTGTTACTAATTTAGGTTTACTTTCAAACATATTAGATAACACAATAGAAATTTTATCTGTATCCTTTAGTTTTAATAACATTACATCTTTTAAATCTAGGTTACAAAATATTTCAATCATTTTAGATGTTAAGAACCTTTCATCCTCTGATGTTTTTTGTAGCTTTAAAAACTTCTTGTATTGTCTTAATGTTATTTCGCTTAGCGAAGTAGGTATGTCAATGTTTAATTTCATATATATATATAACGTGATTAATTTTGTTTTTTACAATAGTAAAGATAATAAAAAAAGATGCACATTTCTGTACACCTTGGCATTATGTAATTTATTAGTTATATTTAGTATGGATGATACTTTATTGCTCTTTGTCTATTTAGCTTTTGTGCCTCCTTTAAAACTACACCACTTGCATACCTGCCTATTACTTCCATATACATATCGTATGCCTCTTGTTGTTTTGAAGTTAGTTCCCTTACTTCTCTAAATTCTCTGTATTTCATTTTATATAGTTTTTAGTTTACCATTTCGGTAATGTTCAACTCTTATGCCTGTTCTTAAAGATACTACTTTAAAAGGTCTTATGTTTAATCTTATTAGTATTTTGTTTATCATTGTTTTTTTTTAAAAATTAATCTTCCTGTTCTTCAAAGTCTGCGTGTTCTTTACATTGTGAACATATATCTGTTTCGTCATACCATCTACTTGCCGAGCAACAATTTGAATATTCCATTTATTCTTTGATTAAGATTAAGTCTAAATAGTCTGCGACATAGTTAATATGCTTCTGTGTTGTCTGTGACCAATATCCTAATTGGTATAAATCGTTCCCCTGTATTCTTGCCACTACTGTTGAGTATGACCATACTTCGTTTCCTGATATTCTTAAATTCTGCTTGTACTTTGGTAATGTTCTCATAGTTTCTGTTTGTTTTTGTTTTTAATTTGTAATCATAGAGTCTCTATAATCTTCTAGTTGTGTTATTAATTTGTCAACGTTTCCTTTAATTCCGAAGTACCATTTTACATCTGATAATCTAAATCTTCCGTGTACTTTTATACCTGCCTTCCAAAGTTTTACGTCTCTTATTGATACTACTAAATTGTAATATCCTCTACTGCTTTTTTTCCCGTTAATCATTAGGGTCTGTTTTTTGTCAATCTCGAATTGTGTTTCTGTGTTCATAATTTCTGTTTGTTTATATTAATAATTAGCATAAAAAAAATACCCCCGATTTTAGGGGTAATTTTTGAAAATTAAAATACTATATAATTTATAGCTTTTTCGCCTATTTTTAGACCGTTTTTTAAAATTTCGTAATTTGGGTCCATTCCTGATGTTGTTATATCCGTAATTAAATCGTTTATAGAATTAAATTCTTTAGAATAATACTTGCAATTTAGAGTGTAAATGTTCATTTTCTGTTTGTTTTAAATATAGACTTAATTGCCTATGCTCTAATATACGAATAATAATACTTATAAACAAATTTATTGATAACTATTTTAAATTTATTTTAATGCAATGCGTATTTACCAAAATTAGGTGCAGATAATATAGAGTATGTTGCATACCTACAACTATCAATAATATGGTTATGCTTATCTTCAGGCGTATTAATGAGCATTCCCGTTTTGTCCTCTTTCCATTTATAGTTTCTAAATTCACTTATGGCATTTGTTGAGGTTGACAGTATATGTATCTTATACCTTTTAAGTAAATCAATCCCTGCGTTGACAGAGTCTCTACCTTTTATGCTTGGAGAAATGCTATGTCCCATCTTACGCAGTTCACTAATTAATCTAGGCTCTGCACTATCAGCAAATATCTGTTTATCAGATAGAACCTCATCCCTTAAAAAAGAATTAATATCATTAGTGGTCATCTGTGTTTTATATAAGTGTTCTTTTATATATAGATTCTGTTCAAGAGTATAAACAGAAACAAAGGTTGTGGGGTCATTAGTATATCCAAAGTCCATTCCGTATGCAATAAGGTTTGCATCTTCAGGTATCTTCTGTGTTTCGACATAACTAAAGACTGTGCTTCTACTAGCTGCACGTTCGCCTAGTCCATATATCTGCCAATATTGTTCGTCTGTGTCTCTTAAAAGTTCAATCTCTTTTATAATTGATTGTCCAACAAAAGGATTATCAAGGTAGGTTGTCTTAAAAAAGGAACAGTCATCTCTTGGTAACACCTTATCATATATCCAATGGTATTCGTCTGAAGGATTAAAATCAAGTATTATTTTCTCTTGTGTTCTAAAGACTAATTGTTGCCAATCTTCAAAGTATAATTCGTTGCCTTCGTTTATAAATAGCAAGTCTCTTTTACGACCCCTAATCTTTTGTGGTTGGTCTAATGAAATAAATTCAACTAGGTTTCCAAACAGATAGTATTCAGAGTTTGACTTATTATGAAACTTCTCAGAGTAACAGTTATACTCTTGTAGTATGCTCATAAAATCTCTAAGCACAGTAGCACGTAAACTAGGGAATGACTTTCTGCATACAGTTACTACCTTGTCAGTATTCTTGGTACAGTATTCAAATATAATCCATAGTATTATGTTATATGTTTTACCTGACCTAGTCCCACCCTGTTCAACTATTATTTTAGACTTAGATTCAACTAGATGTCTATATACAATGTTAGTCTTTATTTTTAATGGAGTCAATTATTTCGATTTGAAAGTTAGTAGGCATTCCTTCTGCTCCTGTAATTTCTTGTCGTTCTACATAACCTCTTTGTTTACCTTTTGTTTTTAAATAAAATATTGTAGCAGTAGTATTTCCACCTTGTATTTGTTGATGTAATTGACTTTCAGCAAAGTCTAATGCTATGTTAGATATGTCATCTACTTTTTCCTTAAATAAAGAATCATCCTTACAGTATTTATAAAAGGTTTCTCTGCTACACTCAACAGTCTTACAGGCAGTAGTAACAACTCCTAATGATTTTTCTAATGCTTTTATTAAGTTTTCTTTTAATATGTCAGATTTAGTCATTGTTTATGTATTTAATCCTTTTTTATATTTTAATTTTAATCTTATTTGATTTGTAGTTTCCCAAGCTTTATTGTATTCTGCATCTGAAAATAGTTTAGAAAATCCTGTTATATGTTTTAACTTTACTAGTTCTTCAACTCCCATTCCTATTTCATTACATATATCTTCATCGTTCCAACCATTCTCTAACATTTGAAATACCATACTTGACATTCCTGTAACACTATGCATACCTCTTGCTCTGTTGTGTCTAACAGTACTTGCCATTCTATCGTTGATATCCTTTTCAATAACTACTATTGGAAGCATACCTTTATTTTTATCTAATATATCTGAATTAGTTTTTGCAGTATAATATCTATGAAAGCCATCTACTATAATGTACATATTTTTTTCTTCGTCTCTAATGGTAACAATAGGTTGTGTATATCCATCGTGCTTTATAGATGTATATAAGAGACCCATTTCTTTTTTAGCTACTGAATTAGGGTTGTAGTCGTTTGGGGACACCTCGTTTATATCTACCCACTTCACTCTGTTAACGGGTTGACATTTTAAAACTGAGTTTTGATGTAATACTTCTTTTATTTCTTCAATTAATTCTATGTTATTCTTTATACTTAATGATTCAATAAGTAATTTCTTTAAATCTTTATTCATTATAATAGTTCATTTATGTATTTATTATACTTCTTGTTTATTTCATAATTCTCTTTTGTTATTTTTCCATTAACATATTTCTTCACAGTATTAAAATATGGTGATATTAAAAAATTATGAAGTTTAGTAAAATCAAAGTCTTGTGATAGTATTGTTTTAACTAATGTTTTATAAAAATCTACATAGACTAAATTTGTAATCATAAACTTTTGATTCTTTATAATGTAGTTATTCATTCTTTTAATAAACTCATCGTCTTTAGTTAAATTTTCTGATAGGTATAAAGCATATTCCTTCCAAGATTTAAACATAAAAGGTAAATCGTTTGGGCATTTAAAAGCTGAACCTTTAAGATGTTTTACTGCATTTGTACCATCTATTCTCTCTGCAACTTTTACCCAAGTTAATGGTTCAATTTCTTGTATTAACAATAGGTTTTGTATTGCAGTTTCGTGATGTAGATTTGATATTCTCATATTCATAATGCTCACTCCTTGTGTAAATAATGCATCATAGATTTTGTTATATTTTATTTTGTTATCAAAAATATACTTCCATACATCACTATAACTCCAATCATAAATTGGATAAAAAGTATAATGTCCTAGCTTTTCATTTAGTCTCTTGCCCCAAGTAATATCCTTATATGTTATTGCACTTGTAAGGCTCATCATTCTCTTTGGACTTTCCTCTGTTCTTACTCCTGATATGTAACAAGATGTTTGATTAGGGAAATGTACCTTAAATATTTTTTCAAACAGTTCTTGAAAACCAAAGTCTAAATAAACATTTTCTTTTATTGATATTTCTGAACGCTCTCTAATATGTTTCTTATTAGCCTCCCATATATTTATATATTTTTCTGTTGAAGACAAGTTGTTATACCACTTCATTGGCATTTGAAACCACATAGGTTCTACTCTTTCGTCTGCAAATATAGACTCACAGTAGTCAGCAGTCCCCTGCCATTCAGCTTCTTGGTCAACCCATACAACTTTCAAAGGTAACCTGCCACGTTCTTCTGCTATCTTCATTGTAAGATTTAAGCATACAGTACTATCTTTGCCACCCGAAAAACCTACTACTACATTTTCAAAGTCATCAAACAATCTGTTTATTCTTTTGTTTGCTTCTGTAAAAACATTTTCTTTACTATAAATTTTCATATTTTTTATTGTATTCGTGTGTAAGTTTTGCTAAAGGTTTTAAATCAGAATCTAATGGTATCAATAAATCCATTCCGTTTCCTTTTTGTTTCTTGGCTTGTCGGTAAGTAACATAATCTTCAAGGCTTTTAATAGCAGGATTACTTGCCATAAAATCATTCATACCACCTGTACCACATACCATATGAATAGCTAGACTTCCAAGATATCTGTAATTAGTATAACCATTTAAATAAGATGTTAAACTCCATTGAGTGTCAAAGGTGCATTTAATAGGTATAAGGTTTCTCATAAGAACTGCAATCTTTTCTGAATAAACCATACCACCTCCTTGATATACCAATACTTGTTTAACAAAAGCATCCTTCATCTTAGGAACTTTTTTTAACATTAATGATTCAGTCTTTGCCCAATTAGTAAGTACAAAACCTGTGTCTCTTTTCAAGGCTTTAGTGATGGAAGCATTATAATCTGTATATTCAGTTAAAAGCATATCATCGTCTAGGTTTATGTATATATCATAGGGTGCAATACTTCTAAGCAATATTACTCTTGCTCCGTGACATCCTAATAGTTCATCTTTAATAATGATTCTCGCAAACCTATCTTTGTTTTGTATTTTAGAATGATTCTTTTTATTATCCTGATACAGTAGGTTAATATCATAGTCATCAAATTTACTAAAAGACATTATTGTTTTGATAAGGTTGTTTAGTTCATTAACTCTATCTGATATTGATATTATTACAAAAGTTTTATTCATACTTTGGCTCTATTAATTATAGCAGTCTTGTCTTTGAATCCATTTTTGTCTGTCATAACCCAATACTTATATTCTCCAATAGTATAATAGATGTATTCAGTTTTAAAGAACATCTCTGCTTTCCCATTATCTTTTATAAAATTCATAGCTGCTAAGAATAAATCGTCAGAGTGATGCTTCCTACATATCCAAGCGTGTGGTATGTTAGCCATTGTTTTAGCAAAAGTAAATTTAACCTCTTGTGTTAAAAACTGTATTATATTATCCTTCATAATGATGTGCCTCTAAGTATTACTGTTTCCTTAATTTCTGTTGCATTAAATAAGTTGTCTATATATTTTATTACTTCAGAGTGATTAAAGTCTTTGCAAGAATAAATGTCTGCTGAGAAATAATTTTGTTCAGGGAATGCGTGAAATGTAAAGTGAGACTCCATAAATATAATGCCACCCGTTATTCCGGTGTCCTTCTTTTCAATCATTGTTTCATCTACCACATATATTAAAACATCAGAGAGTGGTTTTAAGCCAATCATTTCGGTTACATCATATAACATAACCTCTATATTAGTTCTGTTCCATAGAGAGTCTCTGTTGCATCCATAGGCATCAATCAGTAAGTGCTTTCCGTTCTTCATTATTCCTTCTCAACATTAAATTCGTGTCCGCATTCAGGACACATAGTTTCTACAAACCTTCTTTCAGTTCCCTTACTAAATGTATCACCCATTTTATCTTGTGCCTTCCTTATGTCATTACCTGTCACTTCGTTATTTGATTGTGTAGGGAACATAAGTGGTTTAAAATCTGTTTCTACATCTTCTTTGTTTTCCCATACTCCAAGTCCCCATTCATTCAATTTATTAGATTCCCAATCATTGGCTAATATGTCCCACTCCCATTGTCCTGAACTTACATTATCTTTAATTATAAATTCTTTAGCTTGTTCATCGGTTAGATTCTTTGCTTGTATAATGTAAACCTCTTTTAATCCAATTTCCCTGCAAGCCTTATAACGCATATTCCCACCTAGTATAACCATATCTGAATCAACGACAATAGGTCTTAACTTTAACATATCCGGAAATTCTTTTATGCTCCCTATAAGTTGTTCAAATTTATTCTTGTTTATTGTTCGTGGGTTTAAATCGTTTGGCTTTACAGTATTGATTTTGACCTTCTTAATAGTTGAATCCATATATATATAACGTTTTTATTTTGGTTTTTTATTTAGTTTTAATTTTAGTAAATCTTTAAACAACTGTTTTCTTCTTTTACCATCAGGCAATTTATCAATTAATTGTTGCATCTGTTGTATTATTTTTTTCATATTAAAAGTCTAAAGTAAATGTAACTATAAGCAATGATATTTTTAATGTTGTATAATTAAATTCAATATCAGGTTGTAGTACTTCCCACCCTAACATAAATTTATTATGTGGATAATGCAATGCAATTTCTAGTTCCCAATCCATAGTTTTGTTTTTAAGTATGACAATTAATTATTTCGAACTTCTCTTTGTTTACTTTGCTTTTCCATATAAAACTTTTTAACATTAAATCGGCTGCTTTATCGTATCTAATTTTTTCATCAACTGTTAATGTTCTATATTTTACTTCGTTTTCTGTAAGTCCTTTATTTATACTGTTATCATATTTAGTTAGTGTTGTTAGTGTTTTAAAATATTCAGCTTCTAAAACTCTGTATTTCTTTTGAATTGCTTTAACCTTTAAAAGTTCTTCATATTCTTCTAGTTCTTTAATATTGAATTTTTTTTCTAATGTCAAAAGTTTTTTATTATGCTTTTTATATATAGGATACATTTTATATGCGTGCATTGCGGTGGCGTGGTCGTATGCTTTTCCGTTTGACCTCATAACTTCCGCTATATTAGTCCAACCCATATTTAATTTTTCTCTTAATAAATAACAAAGTAGTGAACGATATTCAACTAATGGTCGCTCCCTACTATTTTCAAATATGTTTACTTGAGTTAATGCAGATAATAATGAACTTATTTCTGTCGGTGTTCTTAACAATAATTTTTCTTTTAGGTATTCTTCGTATTCCATCATTTTGTTTATTTTAGTTTGTTCTTAATTTTAGTAAGTGATAACACTCTGTAAATTTAATTCGAGCCTTCCCTTTGTATTTTTCTTTAAATAATTCATATAGTTTTCTAGTGTATTGATATTGCGTTTCACATCCTGCGAAGTATCTTTCTGCAAACTTAATTCCTTTGCCTTTAAAATACTGAACATTATCTGCAGTATCGCCTGTTATAAATTGAGCGTAAAAATTAAACCTAGCCTGTTCAACTGATATATCTAACACTTCCCTATGTTTATAATGGTAGTTGTAAATAAGCGCAGGAAACTGTCTATAATCTTTGTCTATGCTTACTATCATTACTTCATCCCTACCTATGTCTTCGCTAATTTGATACCAATATCTTGCGACCATATCGTCTGTTTCTACACCGTACCCAACTATACTGTCATATTGCTCTCTAACGTAATTATGCATTTCGCCTAGTAAGGTTGGTAAAGCAGTTTTGGCTCTATTTAATTTATATTCGCCTGTAATTAACTTTCTAAAGTTTCCTCTTGAACCACTAAATGTTATTACTTTGTCAATATTATATAGATTCTCTAAGTGGTTTACAATTCTCATATATGAATTGTCGAATTTATTTCTAGCTTCTGATATTTCTGACAAGAATGGTTCATCTTCGGGTGTTTCTCTTTTACGATAACAACTTGCAAATATTAAACTGTCTGCATCTACTAATAATATCATAACTCTTGAAGTGAACTTTTAATTAAATCAGTATACATTTCTTGCAGCTTTGTGTTTTCTTTAGCCACCATTGTAATAATTGATGGTAAGTCTTTATAAAACGTATCTACGTTAATGACAATGCATTTATTGTTATCTCCATAA
>TARA_R110000764_G_scaffold117337_1_pt1 | contig 17556 bp, 28 predicted proteins | sample TARA_R110000764 | Tara Oceans TARA_R110000764 (sample SAMEA4398111) | marine metagenome | biome: Polar Biome; feature: [SRF] surface water layer (ENVO:00010504); material: water (ENVO:00002006), including particulate matter (ENVO:01000060) such as... | depth 5 m | reverse complement strand
AAACATGTCAAGCTCTTTTTCAGTAGTTTCTTCTATATCTTTTTCTTCTGGACGGATTGGTTCTAACCAAGTATCAGCAATATATGCTTTTGGACTTGGTCCTAATTGAATTGTAATATCGTCACCTTCAATCCACCAATAGTGATCATGTATTATACAAGTACAAGTCATACCGTGTGCTTCAAATGTGTCATCGGCTTCAAACTTGCCGATGTACTCTACTACTTTTACAACTCGTCCAATATTGTTTGGGTTTACTGAATGCAGGATACGGGCAAAGTCGCCTTGTTTACATTTCATGTGGGTTCTCTATACTGAATACAAAATTAAGAATTCTTCGACTAGGTGAATGAATTGGAGACGAACTAGCATGAAACTGTGTACTTGGAAATATCATTGCAGTACCTTTCTTAGGCGGTTGCGAATGTATTAATTCTAAATCATAAAAGCCGTCGTTACATTTATTATTAAAGATCCGTGTTTCGCCATCGGAATCTTCTAGGTAATAAATCATACTTAGATAGTGCGACTCAGGATGATCAATATGCGGCTCGTTATATGTGCTAGGATCGTTATTGCCGACAGGTACCATTAGGTTTGCTGTAACTCGATCTATTTCCTGTACTACTGCGCCAGTGCGATGTTCCAAGAACCAAAGTAGTGGCGCAGTAATTGGCCAGTTTTTATTAATAGGTGTATTTTCAAAGTATACTTTTTGAGTAAGCCCCATAGTTGGGACTATCTTATTATTTGCTGGGTCTAAATCATTTTGATCTAGCCCGGCTAAGCTGGGCAAGTATGCCCACTGTGCTACAGATGTTTCAAACATCTCTAATAAAAGATTTTGATATGTTATTGGAATAAAATTGTCCAATACTTTATAATCAAAATTCATGTTACCACCATGCTAGTGTCCTTCCATTACCAACAATAATCATACAGCATGTTATTACATGCAATATTATCCAAAACGTTCGAAAAGCCAAAGCCTTCTTTACATCGCGTTGTGTAATAGGAAGAAACTCTGGCTTATCGTCGTCTGTAATTCCAACGGGCATGCCAACGGTTCTAGCCCAAGTTGTAAGCCATCGTCGTTGACCGCTCATTACATTGAGTTCTTACGTTCTTGGATTTCTGCACGGCGAGCTTTTGTTAGCTTGCCTAAGTCACCTAGTGCGCCACGGGCGCGAGTAGCTGCTGCTTTAACATTCTTATCTTCCCAAGCCGCATGTTCAACTAGATACGCATTAAATGCTGCAACAATTTGTTCGTGTTGTGATTGATCACTCATATTATTCTCCTGTTATATAATTATACAACTCTTTCCAAGTTGTAACTTTTTTCATACCTTTTGGTATATCTTCTTGCATGTTCCACCCGTGTTCAATAAGTATTGGGTGCATGCCTACTGCTTGTCCTGCAACAGCATTTGAAAACTTATCTTCAATCCAGTAGTAGCCAGTGTCGCGATATTTCTCAAGTGCTTCTTCTTTGTCTGCACCTGTATCTAAACATTCTAATACTGGAAATGCTGTAGGACCAAACAATTTATCTAAATTCATTTGGCGTAGTTTCTTAGCGTTAGGATCTAAAGACATTGAAGTAATACAATGGAAATCATATCCATGCTCTTCATGTAGTCTCTTAACCCAGTAACGTGCATCACGCAGTGCTGGCAGAAATGCCATTGCTGCACTTTGGTTAAATATTTCTACTTGTTTAATTGCATCGGATACTTTCATTCCAAAGCGTTTACCAATATTATATTCCATATTGCCGCCTTCGATTTCGTTATACCCACGTTGTGACATCCATACGCAAAATGCATACTCCCAATTGAGTAGAACTCCGTCGCAGTCTGTTACAATAATCTTTTTCATATATTTGCCTCTTTCTATTGCCTAATTATGTTACTAGTATACAATAGAAAGAGGCGGCTGTCAACCTATAAATTAAGCTAACTTAATATTTGATGTTGACGAAGTATACTGTTTAGAAATCTCTGTTTCAGTTTTAGTAATACAACTTACTGCATGTGCTTGAAGCATAAACTTCGATTCTGGCGTTGCGCCAAACATAAACGGTGCTAATCCTAGTCCGTTGTTTTGCATAACAAGACACATTGGTTTATGTAGTCTGTATGCAGTTGGTGTTTCTTCATCTAACCGAGCTACTAATTCTTCGCCCGAGTTAAGTTTAAAGGAGACTGTATCTCCTACTTTATAAGGCAGTTCAATAAGCATTATAGTGTCCATCCTGTTCCGTTATAGTTAGTTTCTTCCAAGTAAGTGCCTAGCTTGTCAAAGCCGCCAATACTGGTACCGTTTACTTTTATTTGTGGGAATGTTCTTGCTCCTGGGAACAATTCTAAAACTTCCTCACGGCCAAAGTCTACACCAAGTTGTTTGTATGTATACTCTAACTGTCTTGTTTCGCACAGTGCCTTTGCTCGATCGCAAAAAGGACACTGCGGCTTGCCGTAAATTTCAATCATAAGCTAAACCCTTTAAAGGTATCTGATGACACATCTTGTTTTGTGCCTCCTTGAACATAACTTGTGATCTCTGTTTCCTGCGGAGCAACTTGCACTTCAGCCCCACTGATCCATTTTTGTGTCCACGGTAGCGGGTTTGATTTAGTAGCATACGGACTCTTAAGATTAACATTATTCATACGCTTGGTTGCGATCCATTCAATGTATTGACTTAACAATTCAGTATTAAGACCAATCATTGATCCATCTTTAAACAAATACTCTGCCCATGCTTTCTCTTGATCAACAGCTTCGACAAACATTTTCATACATGCTTCTTCAGTCTCGTCTGCAATCTTTGCATAGTCAGGATCGTCTGTTTTAAGAATCTTAAGAAGTGCTTGAGTGCTTGCTAAGTGCAGATTCTCGTCACGGGCAATAAGCTTAATAATCTTAGCATTGCCTTCCATCTTCTTAAGTTCTGCAAAGGCCCAGCTACAAGCAAAGGAAACGTAAAAGCGAACACCTTCAAGAATGTTAACACTCATTAATGTAAGCCATAGCAGTTTCTTTAGTTCATAAAGATCAACTGTGATCTTCTTACCATTAACTGTATGAGTACCTACGCCTAGTAAGTTGTACCAACTACTTAGTTCAATAAGATCATCGTAATACTTTGAAATGTCGCCTGCGCAATCTGCAATCTCATTAATATCTAGCATCTCATCAAAGATTTTGCTAGGGTTACTATACACGTTACGAATAATGTGTGTATAACTACGTGAGTGAATAGTTTCACTGAACGTCCATGTTGTGATCCAGTTTTCAATCTCTGGCAAACTTACAATAGGACTGAACGCCTCTACCGGTGCTCTGCCTTGTACGCTATCTAACAAGATTTGACGCTTCAAATTACTTGTAAAGATATGACGCTCATGTTCACTTAGTGCCTTAAAGTCTTTACTATCTTGATAGATATCAACTTCTTCTGGTCGCCAAAAGAACCCAAGTTGTTTGTCGGTTAGGCCGTCAAACTGTTTATATTTTAAACTATCGTAGCGTTGGATTGTCGGTCCGCCCGATGGGTCTAAAAATGCCAAGACCTTTGTATGGTCCGCTTTGTTTTTGGTATTAAAAACGCTCATGTGTGTGTTCCTTTACTTGTATATTCAGTATAGCATAGCTACACTAGTCTGTCAACTTTAGATGGTGCAACTTTCACAGTCATCTTCATCATATTCTACTTGAGCTAAAGGAGTACTTTCATCAGCAAACATTTTATTAACATCAAGTTCGCCTTGGCCGTCAAAGGTATTAAAATAATACAACTGCTTGCCACCTAGCTTATAGAACATTAATAGATGTTGTAACATTTCGCTTAAAGGAATCTTTTCGTCTTCGTAATAACTCGGGTTGTAACTTGTGTTTACACTAATACCTTGGTCAATATACTTCTGTAATACTGCCATAATTTTAATGTATCCTTCAGGACTGCGCTGCTCCCAAAGTAAATCATATTTGTTCTTTAGTCTTTTAAACTCTGGAACAACTTGCTTCAGCACTCCGTGCTTGCTTTGCTTGATACTAATTAAACTACGTGGCGGTTCAATACCGTTTGTAGCATTAGCAATCTGTGCGCTTGTTTCACTTGGCATTAGTGCCATTAGTGTACTATTACGGATACCTGTTGCTTTTAGTTGCTCACGTAATCCTGTCCAGTCTTGACGTTCAACATGTGGCACTAATTCGTCTAGTGCTTTTGAATACGTCTGATTAGGTGTAATACCGTGTCCGTACTTTGTTTCCATGTTGCCAGTTGGGGCACCAAATTCTACTGCCATATCAGCACTTGCTTTGATTAAGTAGAAGCTCCATGCTTCTGCCCATTCGTCAATAAGTGCAAGTCCGTCAGTATCAATATCTTGATAAGTTAGACCATTCTTTGCCAACCAGTATGCAAAGTTAATAATACCAACGCCTAAAGGACGGCGCTTCTCTGTGGATAACTGTGCTGCTAGGATTGGATAGTTTTGATAACTTAGTAGTGCATCAAGTCCACGTACTGCCAAGCGACATACACGCTCAAATTCTGCCGGAGTACGAATGTTTCCCCAGTTGATAGCACTTAGCGTACATAAACTAATTTCACCCTCAGGATCGTTTAGATCTTTAAGTGGCTTAGTTGGCAATGTAATTTCTGCACACAAGTTGCTCTGTTTAATAGGTGCAAGTTCTGGTAAGAAGCTTCCGTGGCTATTTGCATGATCTACATTCTGCAAGTAAATGCGTCCTGTGTTCTTACGCTCTTCCATAAAGCTACTAAACAAATCAATTGCTTTAATTGTCTTCTTACGTATGCGTGTGTTGCGCTCTGCTGTTTCGTAAAGTTCTTTAAACCTGTCTTGGTCTGCAAAAAATGCATCGTACAGTCCTGGAACATCTGCTGGCGAGAATAAAGTTATATCGCCGCCTTGTATAAGTCTTTCATACATCAACTTGTTAAACTGTACACCATAGTCCATGTGTCGTACACGGTTCTCTTCGGTGCCTTTATTGTTCTTTAGCACTAGCATGTCTTCTACTTCGAGATGCCATACAGGGTAGTATATAGTTGCTGCGCCACCACGTACACCACCTTGGCTGCATGACTTAACTGCTGACTGGAAATGCTTATAGAAAGGAATGATACCTGTGTGATATGCATCGCCTTTGCGGATTGGCGAACCGATAGCACGTATGCTTCCTCCACCAATACCTATACCTGCTTTTTGACTTACGTACTTAACAACAGCGGCAGCAGTAGCGTTAATACTATCAAGGCTGTCATCAGTCTCAATAAGGACGCACGAACTGAATTGTCGCTGCGGTGTGCGTACACCAGCCATAACAGGAGTTGGCAGACTAATATCATGTAAACTAATTGCGTCATAATAATCCTTAACCCAGTGTAACCTTGTTTCCGTAGGATAGTCTTGAAACAAACTTGCTGCAATAAGAATATAGCACATTTGTGGTGTTTCAAAGATCTCACCGCTTACTCTATTTTGACATAGGTACTTGCCACGCAACTGTTCCATAGCAACATAAGTTAGATTTTCGTCACGCTCGTGTTTAACGAAAGTGTTAATTTTATCCCACTCGTCTGCGCTATATTTTGTTACAAGTTCTGGATCATAAAACCCGCTAGCAGTATTGCGTTCTACAAGTTTACTAACATGCCAGGGTTCGTATCCGTCATATACTTCCTTACGTAATGCATAATTAACAAGCCTGCCACCAACATATTGATAGTTAGGAGTCTCTTCTGTAATAAGATCGGCTGCTGCTTTAATAAGCGTTTCCTGAATCTCTTTACTAGTTATACCACTGTAAAATTGAATTTGACTTTTGATTTCTACTTCACTTGGACTGACGCCTGTAATGTCTTCACATGCATGAAATACAACTTTGTGTAACTTTTCAATATCTAGTACTTCTTTGTGTCCGCCTCGCTTAGTGACTTGAATCATATCTTTATCCTTTTATTCTCGTGTTTCGTTGTTAAATTATTTATTTTATATTGGTCATCTGATAGACAACTTGCGGTTCTAGTTCAGATGGCAATGCATCTATACTAACAACGTTGTTGCTATCATATCCCAATACATATTCTTTGTTTACGTAAAGCAAATAGTAATAAACTAATGCTTCACTAGTACTGATATGTATCTCGAATTGAGCGTCATTAAAGCGTTCAGTTAACTGTAAAGAAAAGCAGTATCCTAGTACACGACAGAATTCGCAGTACTGATTTTCATTAACTAACTCCCAGGGTGTAGGCCAAGTCTCCTTGTCCCACGGGTCTGTGTATATCGAGACAATAGGAATAGACTTGTAAAACTCTATCACATCTTGCAAAGGAGTTTTTGAAGACTCCAACTCGTTCCTGAAAGTCGACCAGACTACCAGGCGTTGTTCGTATGTACTATTAGACATTTATAATGCTATTTGCTTTGTTTTGACTCTAAATTTAAACTTGGTAGTTGCAGTCGAAGATATTATGCCGGCAGTATTACTTTTTATTAGTATTGTATCCGACGTAGAGTCTCCGTCTATATCACTTATTATAGCATCAAAACTTATATTGTCAACAACATTATTATTACCTAGCATACTATACTCATCAGTAACAATTACAGCTGGTGTGCCATTGCCTGAATCATTTATTGCACTAACTAATACTGACAATGTGCCAGAGCGCACTCCGTTGTACTGTGAGGTACCAATTGACATATAATCAATATCAAAGCATTGGTTAGCTAATTTTGGTAATCTAAAGATTGTTTGATTTAAACCAGCAGTGATTGATACACTATGTTCAAATCCCCATTCAAAGTTGCATGGGCCTTCTACTTCTGGAATATACGGAATACTAGTAATAATAGCAGATAGTATACTAAATCCAATTGAGCCGCTAGTTAGGTGTGGTACATCTACACTAAACTGTGTAAGACTATCTACACTCACTACTGTAACTCTAGAAGTACCAAACTCGCCTGTGCCAGTATCTACTGTACACAACTGTCCAGGAATAATTCCTGTAGTGTCAGCTACAGTAACTAATACCTGGCCTGCTGTAAGTGTAGCTGTCTTAGTTAAGATAGTACCTTGCGTATATGAAAGAACTTTAGTTCTTGTAAAGTAATCACTAATACTGTCGTTACCTAGTTCAGCAAAACTTAGTATAGCAGTAATAGGCATATCATCTGATCCACCATTGTTTCCGCATGTAATATATTTGTTATTACGACTAACATTGTACGTACCGTGTGTCATTAGCATTGCTTCTCTCGAAGTACTTGTAAACACACAATCTGAGAATATATTATTTTTTGGACCAAAAGCTGTTCCGTTTGCTTCACTACCGTCAATAGTCATGTTTTTACCAAACGCAACTCCGTATCCTAATGCACCAAAGTTACATGTTGTAAACACGTTGTCATTGATATCCCAATTGGATACAACTCCATATGCCCATCCTTGTACGTGACAGTTAGTAAATTCGTTACGAACACTTTCAACGCCACCGTTCTTACTGTTTAAACTTAGGCCAATGCTTGTTGTAGTAGAACTGTCTGTTGGAATTGCATCTGAGGCAGTCCACGGCCCTAGTATTGTTAAGTCTTGGAAATAACTGTCGCGACAACTTTGTAGGACAAGTCCTTTTGATGCCACTGCTGTTTGAAGTGTCATACCTTTAAGCATAATGTTTCTTGCTTGTGATGCGTATGTGCCGTCTAATACATAAACTCCTGAAATACTTTCGTCACTTACGCATGTAAATACAGACTTAGCTGCTGTGTTTTGAATAATTTTAGTTTTATCTGAACCAGCACCTAAGATCGTAGCATGTGGTGGTATTCTAATTGTATCACTAATAATATATGTGCCAGCTTCTAAATGTAGCTCTACTCTATTTGCAACTGTAGCTTCCATGCCACCATTTAAATAAAGCTGATCAATAGCTCGCTGTAAACGTACTGTAGCATCTTGTGTAGAATCGCCGGATAAGCCAAACGAACGGCCACTTACTCTGTCATCTAATCGTTGTTGCAAAGATCTAACAACAGGATTAAGTGCATCAGTGCCAGTTACAACTGAACCTGTGCCTTCTTTGTACGTATAATCCTTTGCAATTTTAAACAGATCGTCTTTTTCTGTTAAAATCTTTGTGTTGCCAACGGCTGGGGAACCTTCAGATACACTGCCATTACCGATGTAAAGTTCTTGGGAATCAATTGCCCAACCCATTTCACCTGACGATAATTGAGGTAACCCGGTACCTGTGCTTTTCTTACCACGCCTTAATTGAATCTTTGATATCTGTACGACAGCCATTTACGATCTCCTATTACACATATTTATCCGTGTAGGTCATAATAGGTATGCACTCGATTGTACCATTCATGCCGCCACTCGTCATATTCATGTGGCCATACATCAAACTGTTGATATGTTTCGCCACCAAGTTCTGTACCATCATCTCCGCGACTACACATAAAAATGTGGCCTTCACGTATAGTAGTACCATAGATTTCGTTGTGTGCTTCTGCGTATGCTACTAACTGTAAGAAGTAGTTCTGTACATACTCTAGCTTCTTAGGTTTATTTGTTTGCTTAAAATCCATTATGCAAGGCTGTCCTTTGTACTGTCCAACTAAGTCAGTTGTGCCTGCATACATTTGTGGAACATAAAGAGCAACTTCACTACCCCAAATCTCATCAACATCTCCCATAGCGTGTTTAACTACTTCCTGTGCCATCTTATGTGCTTTCTTAGCAAACGGATTGCTTCCTGGTGTAGGTAGTTCACCAAAGTCAACATAGTCTTCAAGGTACTTGTGCATACGTGTACCGACACCGGCAGCTTCAGTAGTAATTTCTCGAGCCTTAGTTTCGCCAACACGTTTACGCCAAGCTACAAGTCCTGACTTGTCACTAGTGGCGTCTAAGATTGTAGTAACGCTTGCTACAGCGCCCCCGTCGGGTGTCATATACTTACGCTTCCCTTCAACCTGTTTGCGGCTTATAGGCTGGTAGTCGTACTTAGAGATAATTAAACTACTCATTGTGTTGGATCGCCTAGTGAGATTGTACTAAATTGATCATGATTAAATGCTTCTTGCGTATAGTAAGGATCAACGTTACTAAACCCATCACGTGATTCTACATTAGTAATTTCTGGAACAAAATGCCGGAGCATACCTTCAACACCCATTTTAAGTGTCATTGTACTGCCTGCGCAACCACTGCATGCACCTTGGAGTTCTAGCAATACATTACCGTCTGTGTAAGATACAAATTCAATATTGCCTCCGTGACTTGCAACCGCTGGTTTAGCGTGGGTTTCGATTACTTCTTTAATTTGTTCGACAATTTCGTCTTGTGTTCTGATCATAAGATACTCCTAGTTAGTCTATAGTATACATGATAATATTGAAACTGTCAAGTCTTTTTAAAGATTATCACCTAAATCAGTTGCAGACTTTGCCATAGAGCTAACACTAGTTCCACTAGCACCATCTGATGGTGTTATAGAGTCATCGCCGCCGTCTAGTTCTATTTGAGTTTTAACTTCAACTCCTACTTTGTCAAAGTTCTTGACCATTGTCTTAACTCTGTCATCAGTATCATAAGCATTTTTAAATGTGCCAAAATCAAACTGCTCTGAACCTACATTTTGCATTAACTTGTTTAGATCAAAATTCTTTGCACCCTGCTTTATATCATTTCGTTTTGGCTTGCTAAAATGTAAAAAAGCAGCGTGACCCTTAGAGTCGGCGCTGCCCATTACTGTGCGTAAAACTTGAACTAAAAGATTGTTACTTTGGCTCTCGTTTACTTTTTTTTTGAAAGGATGTTACTTAACTTACGTGAGTTCTCAGATACTTTTTTTTTGCGATTCACTTTTGATTCACGCTTTGCTCTGCCAGCATCTTCAACACCGCCGTCTGCTGCGCCTGATGCACCAAACTCGTCATCAGGTAGATCGTCCATGCCTAAGTCATCTATGTCGCCGTCTACTGGTGGTTCCATGCCCATCTCTGGTTCCATACCTAGTTCATCATCTGCGCCCATCATTGGAGCTTCATCTGCTTCACCTGTTAGCATGCCAACACCAGTTGTTAGTGATACACGAGTAGTTTCCATTACACCATACATTGCTTCGAGTGCAGGTTTTAGTGCCATAGTAAATGCTTCTGACTTTTCGCTGCCCATTTCGTCACGGATTGCATCAGCTAGTTCTAGCATGGATTCAGTTTGCATTTCTGCTGTGTCTTCCATCCAACCAGTAACACGATCAACCATGTCCTTAGCTGCCATTACTAGTTCAGCATGATCTTCTGCACCTTCTTTAAGTACTGATGCAAAATAAGTTTCTATGATAGCTTTACCTTCGTCTACCTTCTTCTCAAAAGGATTAACGCCTTTCTTAAAGGATGGCTTAACGCCTTTTTTAGGCTTGTTACTTTTCTTAGCGTCCTTAGCAGCTTTCTTCATTGGCTCTTTCTTGTCGCCGTCGCCGTCTAAATCTGGAAAGTCTGGCTTAGCTGATTCATTTGTTGAATTACAATTACATGATTTGCAACTTGGAGCACAAGTGCAATCTTCTGCTAATGTATCTGTGCCGCAACAGTCGTCTGAGCAATGTGCATCTTTTGCTTCTGCAATGTGCGAGCGCTCTGTAATCTCTGCGTTTAATACATCAAGGAAGAGTTTTGATTTTTGGTATGTTTCGCTTTGAACTGCATCATAGCTTTCATGTGTTTCTACACTGAATACTTTAGTGCGTATTTTGTTACGGGCATCTTGAAGTTGCTCAAGAGTAAAGTTTTCTAACTTTATCTTTTGTCCGAATTTACTAGCAAGACTTTCATTCAGGCTTGCCGCTGTTACTGGTTTTGATATTTGACTAATTCTCATTACTGCTCTTCCCTAATGTGTCTTATAATTTATTTAGCTTTAATTAGCTATAAATGTATTTATCTAACGACTCTCGGGCACTGTTAGTTTTATCCCTAGCAATGTCTAATCGAGTCTCTGTAATGTCTAATTTGATTTCATCCTTAGACGTGGACATAATATGTTTATAGAATATACAATCGTTGTACCACTTTTGTATATCTTTATCTATACTAAGTATACTTTCTTCTGATTCATATCCCTTGGATTTAGATCTAACAAGTGCAACTGCTGCTGATTTACTAAATGTTTCTGCGATCATAGTATTATCTTCTAAGTCAAATATCTTGTGTGCCACTCTAGAGGAACGAACAACATATTTTCCTATGCGAATCGAGTTACCTTTTTTATAAGGAAACATTGTATGATCTAATTGTCCATTTAGAATTTCTTCTAAATCTTTTATTAACTGCTCGTTATCAATCATTTCTTATCACCATTATTTGTCCGTTAGTTAGTACTTTACTTACCAAACTCTTACGTATTAGGTTTTGGATTAGAACTTGTTCGCGTTCGTTAAATTTAGTGATGTTTGTATGTTCATCTATTGTTTCATAGATGGCACGTTCTTCATTTGTAATGAAGATTTCAAACGATTTTATTAATTCATTAATTTTCATTATCGATTGCTATTTTCTCACCCGGGCGAGGTGGCTTAGGCGTATTCTTTTTGCCGTTCATTGAACTGTTGCCAATGTTTTTATTAAGCTTTACATTACCTTTTTCATCTCTAGATATTGCATCCGGATTCTTCTTAGTGTCAACAGTCGTTGCAGTACCATCGCCGTGATCTATCTCAACTTTGTTGCCAGCGTTTCGTGTAATCTTAGATTGAGTAACTTCATGCATTTTCATACTAGTTATTTACGTCCTTTTTTGTTAAGAGCTTGCACTCGCTTGCTAGCTGGATTAATACGTTTGGTACGCTTAATCTTCTTTGCTAGTCTAGGTCCTAATCGAGCCTTAGTAACTCTTAATACTTTACTCTTTTTAATATCTGGGGCTGCGAAACACTGATTCATTGTTGCAACTACCCTGCCTTTGCGTCTTCCGCTTTGACAACGATACTTGCGCACGACTTTCTTTCCAGAACGTGCCCAGACTTGCTTTTCATTTGTTGATTGTGTGAGTTCTCTTAATAACATATAGTTATTTATCGAGAATGGTTAAGCTTTGAGTAAAATTACGATAACAATTGATAGTACACTAGCAATAACTGTACCAGCTGTGCCAATAAGTACTTTGGTCATTGACTTCTGACCTTCTGTAATATCTTGATGGATGTTGTCAATCTTTGTTTCTACAGTACTAAGACGTCCTTCTAACGCTTCATAGCGTATTGCACATAAGTCAACATGTGCTTCTAAGTTTTGTCTTTCTAGTTTTGTAGTTGGCGATGCCATTTATATTCTCCGTTACCCTTTTTGGGTGCGTTAGTAAACTCTAAGTTAGCCTGGTAGTGATTATAAATGCCTGGTAGTTTTACAACTACAAAGTTATTTATCTGTTCTTGTAAAAATAACATTCGTTAATGTAGATTTTTTAGAAGTAACAAACATGTTTTTATCTAGTTGTGCAGTTTCATGTAAATCTACAATAACTGGCACTAAGTCAAAGTCTTCTTCCATATTTTCAACACTAGTCGACGCCTCAGCTTCTACTTCAAAGTCGACTATCCATATCTTATGCTTGCCGCTATACTTCTTGCCAAACCCGTATGTTTTAGTATTCTCTTCTACTACAGTTACAGTAAATTCTGTTGGGTTTGTTCTTAACCCAATTGTGTTATATAACGAATTAAAGTTAGCTTGTTGATTTACTAACGTTTTATCATCGTGTCGTCTAGCATGTGTTTGGGTTACGTCTACTAACGTTTGTATTTGGAATTTCATAACAGTATTTAAGTCATAAAAAAAGAGCCACTTAAAAAGTGACTCTTTAGTGTGACGCCTGCCATTACGGCCATAATCACGATTCTAAGGTAGTTAGAATTACTTAGCTGGTTTGAACTCAGTTACAACAGCAAGTGTTGTATTTGCTTGAGCTGCATTAAATGTAGCTACTGCAAAATCTGCACTTGTTTGTACACGAAGGTGTACAACTGTGTCTGCACCTGGTGCAAACGCTGTTCCGTCTACTGTACCAATTGCGCCAACTGTTGCTGCACTATCACCAGCACCATCTACACCATGTGATGTAGTAATGTAATCAATTGCTTCATTTAGTTTTGCGTCTGTTAGTGTGCCAGCGTCAGCTGTTACACTTACGATGAACTCACGTCCTACGCCTGAATTTGCAATTGCGTTCTTACGGTAGTTTTGTGCTACGTCTGTTAAAGTTGCATCCCCTGCGAATGCTGCGATTAAATCTGCCATTTTATATTCTCCTATATGCTCTAATGACCAATACTACGCTCAGTAGTGTTGTTATATGTATTTACCATTTTAAATAAAAAACTGGAGTTATCCGGCCTTTTTGGCTCTTTTATGAAGACTCTTCAGTAAATTTATGTAAGCAGGCCCTGCTTTTACTATATCATGTATCATTTCGACTGCTGGAAGGTATCCATTAGCAATGCTAGTAGGCACAGTTTGACCAGCAGTTATCTTCTCTACATATATCTTTGCTTTAAGAGCATTCTGTCTGCCAACTAGATATGAATACATTGCTATCTCTCGTTGACTTACACGTTGTTCGATACGATCAAATGCAGCCTCGTCGAGATTATCTAAGTCAAGATTATCAAACATCTCTTTTAGCTCGCTATCAAGTATTACTTCTTGATTGTTTTCAATTGCTCTTATAAAGTCCATATTATTTACGTTTCGCTCTCGCTGATTTATCTGCCATTGCTGCCATTTCGTCATCCGATGCACTAGTAAACTCGTCGTCACCTTCATCGTCTAGGCCGCCGTCTGTATTATCTACAGCTAATGAACTTTTAGTTGCTTGGATCTTTTCAGCATAAGCTAGTAGCTTTTTAATTACATTTGGTGTTGTGCCTGTTTTCTTAACAAGCTCTTCTAAACTTCTTGGCCCAAATGTAGTACCGTAGTTAGTAAGTGCATCACCAACTTTTGCCATAGTGTTTGACAGTTCATCGTCTTTAGTAGTTACTGCTTGGTCCATTAAGATTCTACCATATTCTGATAGCTTCTTATTGATTGGACTAGTTTCCATTCCAGCTTCTGCAACTTCATCATCAAGCACACTTTCAGTAATCTTATTTAAGTGTGTTTCGTATTCTTTCATATAGTCTTTCATGTTGTTCTCCTTATCTTTGTACTGATCTATTTGCTTTTGAAAAAGTATGCCTTGGGACTAATTTAATGTCACCACCTGGATGAGCCATTACGTATCCTTCGCCGCCTGCACCATGTGTATCAGACGCAGCAGGACCTTTAGGACCTATGCTTGCTTTAATATCTGCTTCTTGTTGTTCTAATTGGTTAATGATATCATCTTTGACTCGCATAATACCTGACACTACTCGCCACATTGCATCGTATCCTGCTTTGTTTTGTTGACAGTAGTCAGCTACTTTGCGTTTGCCTACTTCCGAAACGGCCTTCTTATTATTTACAAATGGTAAGAAGTCACTGCCTAACTCTGTTAATCCTGTATCAACTTTTGAATTTAGATATGCATAAAATAAATCAGGAAGCTTTTTAAGTTTTAAGTCTGTTAATGTTTGGTTGCTTAATAATGCATCAATTGGTCCTGCGCTTTTACTGACAATAGCCTGTAACTCTTTGATGTGTTCATCATTAATTTGCGGTGGTTCTTGTGTTACCACTGGGGGCAGTACTAATACTGCATTGCCTTGGAAGATGTCTCCACTCTGTAATGGACCTTCAGTTCCTGCTGCATCAACTTCTCTATGTATAACAATGCCAACTGTACTTTGTGTTATACGCTGCCCAATAGGTGAATCTGCTTTTACATCGTATGTTACTATATTAGGAGTAAAATGATATCGTCCATCTTCTATTTTAGGTGTGTCAAAATACAACATATCACCTTTGAAGAATCCTTTATAATCCTTAGGCGTTGCTAATTCAAAAGCAGTCCAAGCAGCTTTCATGTTGTCTATGAGTAATCGATATCCTTGTTGCTTTTTTGGATCAGGATTATTTGCTCCTGGGCGGTTGCCAAGCATTGTTTCCAAATCGTCTGCTGACCTTGCTTTACCGTCATATCCTTTTGCAGTAAACCCTGATTTGTCTGTAAACACAAATGCGCCGTTTTCGTCACGACCAAAGATAACAGCAGGACTTCCGTCCCACTTAATTGTTACGTCACCGTGTTTACCAGTCTCAATACTCTTTAGGCTTTCTATTGCACGGACAGCACCTTTGCTGCCTTCCCAAAATATAATATCTTCTGCGTGTTGTATACGAGCATCTTCAAAGATTGTACTTTCTCCTACAAGTTTACCCTGTAATGGATGTTCAGTACGACCCGGCTTTGCCTTAGGCATTGTACCTTTAGCTTTAGCTTGACCTGCTGGTCCGGTCTTATGCTTGCGCTTTTCTACTAGCTTAATGTCACTGTATCTCATCTGTTAAATGCTCCCGAAATCATAACACTGCTATTGAGTAATGATCCACTCAATTGCTTAATACGTGCTAATTGTTTATCTTCGAGTGTTTCTTGTTGAGCCTGTTGTGGCGTATCTAACAATTCGTCCGGCACGCCGATGTCTATAACTGTGCCGTTCTTTGCAAAGCTAGATAGAATATTGTTTACTAAGCCTTGCTCGTAATTCTTTTCCATAGCAGCCTTTAAACTTTCATAACTGTTTAAATCTTCTGGACCGTCAAAGCCTAGTGCTTTAGCAATGCCTAGAGCATCTTTAATAGGCTCTCGAACTTTTACGTTCTGATTCTTTTTAGTGTAGCCTAGACCGTTCTTCTTAGGAACAGGAGTACGTTTAATTCTTATAAGTCCGTCACTAGGGCTCCACATCCAACGTTCTACTTCAACTGGGCGACCGTCATCTATCTTTTCTTCGCTTGCATTGCGTTCATGCACTGCGCATATAGTTGCAATTAATAAATTACGGAACACACCTTTGTATTTGCTTTCTTGTTCGCTCGGTGAATGATAATATGTTTTCATCCAACCTGGATCGCCTGGCATAAAGTCTACTTGTACAAATCCCGTACGGGGCTTTGTTGTTTGCTTTGTTTCATCGTAGTTGACAATCTTAACCTTTGTCATAATAACACTACTCTTGGCTATGTCAAGTACTAACTGAGATGCTTCTATCTTTTTAACTAGCTCAGGAATCTTATCAGCATCAACTTGAATAGCAACATCAATATCTCCACTAAACTCTTTCTTGCCCACGCTGCCAAGTACATTGTTTTTTAAATCAATACCTAGTGTTTTTTCTAACGCATCGAGCGTAGGCACAATCTCATCTATATGTATTGGTCCTACTCCAGGCATTGCTCCGCCTTCGAATAAATTATTTGTCATTACGTTTGCTCTCAATTACTTTATGTATGCTGCGTTTAAACTTCTTAGGATCACCTGACTTAATACTATTCAAAAAGCGGCGCTCTAATTCACTAGCAGTATCTGCATCATAAGATTCAGATATCTTATTCAATAAGTTTATTGCGCTTTCAATTATATTACTACCTGAAGCTTCGATTAAGTGATCATTATTCGGCCTACGGTCTAGGTTGTTTAGTTCTTCTAAGATGCTTCTCGTGCGTTTTTTCATTATTTTAACTCCGCTTCTAGTATTTAGTGTCTAAACTTATAAATATTGTATCACATGAACCGGAGGGCAACAATGTCAATATCAAAAAGTAACTTTAAAGAACGTTCTTTATTGTTTGCTAAACTATCAAGTATAGCTTACAATGATAACATCAAAGAAGTAAAAGCGCAAGTAAAAAAGTTAGGATTTACTACAGTTGAGTTTTATGAAAAGGATGGTGCTCAAGCATATCGTTTTATGAACAAGACGGACTTAGTAATAGCATGTCGCGGAACTCAACCAAATGAGTTTAACGATATTAGTGCAGATCTAAAAGCATTGCCAGTAATGGCAGAAACTGTAAGTAGAGTACACAAAGGTTTTAAACTTGAAGTTGATGACCTTTGGCCCATGATTGAAGAAGATATCAATCGCACAGTTAACGTATCTAAAACACTTTGGTTTTGTGGACACAGTTTAGGTGCAGGCATGGCTACTATCATGGCAAGCAGAAGCAAACATAACACATCCTTAAACGATCCAATCGAGCTTTACACATTTGGTAGCCCACGTGTTGGTTGGAAGGGTTATTGCAATAGCTTAGATGTTGTACATCATAGATGGAGAAACAATAATGACATCGTCACTACTGTTCCTCTTGCTATTATGGGATACAAGCATCACGGTACACAACATTACTTAAATGCTTACGGACTTGTTCGCAATCCTACTGGATGGCAATTATTCAAAGATAAGTGGCGCGGCATTTGGATGGGACTAAAGCAAGGTAAGATAGATAGCTTTAGTGACCACTCAATGGTCGAGTACATCAAATGCTTAGAAGCTTACGCTTTAACCAAATAAACTG
>TARA_R110000764_G_scaffold229993_1_pt1 | contig 17560 bp, 18 predicted proteins | sample TARA_R110000764 | Tara Oceans TARA_R110000764 (sample SAMEA4398111) | marine metagenome | biome: Polar Biome; feature: [SRF] surface water layer (ENVO:00010504); material: water (ENVO:00002006), including particulate matter (ENVO:01000060) such as... | depth 5 m | reverse complement strand
ACTGACGGCTCATCCTCGAAACCCGAATACTCACGATGACGATCAAATTAGGTTATTGTCAAAAATCATTAAACATCAAGGATGGAGGAACCCGATTGTGGTTTCCAAGTTGTCAGGATTCATCGTCGCTGGCCACGGTCGTTTGCTTGCGGCTGAGAAGCTAGGACTTGAGCAAGTGCCTGTTGACTTACAAGACTTTGATAACGAGGCAGATGAGCTCGCACACTTAGTGGCGGACAATCGAATCGCAGAGCTTGCTGAGATTGATCGAAGCAGTCTGGCTGACATTATTGACCGCTTGGATACAGGTGACTTTGATCTTGAGTTTACAGGTTTCAAACTTTCAGATGTTGAGGAGTTAATCACGACAACAGAATTGGACGAAACAGATTTATCCAATGACATAATTGCTTTGTTTAAAATTGAAATAGATTTTAATTCTGAATCAGAATTAGAAAATGCATATGAAAAACTAATAAAGAAAGGATATCAATGCCGAATTTTAACATTGTAAAAAGGTCGAAACCTAAAAAGTCATTCAGAGTCGCTTCTGTCATGGGTAAATTTGACCTTCAATCCAGCAAAATAGAAGAAAGATTTGTTGGCAATATAAATTTACCTGATGAATGGCAAATCGGGTTAATCGTCGGAGGATCAGGAACAGGAAAAACAACTATAGCCAAAGAACTTTTTGCAAATTCATACATAACTGATTTTCACTATGATAGCGAATGCATTCTTGATGACATGCCAAAAAATAAAAGCGTTGATGAGATCACTTCTATATTTAATTCGGTAGGTTTTTCTTCTCCTCCGTCATGGTTGAAGTCTTATCAATCATTAAGCAATGGTCAAAAAATGCGAGTTGATCTAGCAAATGCTTTATTGAAAGATGATGAGTTGATCGTTTTTGATGAATTTACTTCCGTGGTTGATAGGAAAGTGGCGCAAACGGGATCTTTTGCTATTCAAAAAGCGGTAAGGAAAACCAATCGAAAATTTATAGCTGTAACGTGCCATTTTGATGTTGGAGATTGGTTAATGCCAGATTGGATTTTCAACGCTGACGATATGAGCTTTTGCCTTTGCAAAGGTCAAAAAAAAAATAGACCAACAATCAATTTCGAAATTTTCGAAGCACACGACAAGTCAGTATGGAAAGTCTTTGCTAAACATCATTATTTAAGTCATTCTCACAACAATGCTGCGCATGTGTATTTAGCTTATGTTAATGACGAACTCGTCGGGTTTATAAGCATTTTGCATTTCCCTCATCCTAAAGTAAAAAATTTAAAAAAAGTTCACCGATTAGTCATTTTGCCAGATTATCAAGGATTAGGAATAGGATTAAAATTGTTAATTGAGATGGGTAAACATTACATGAGCAAAGGTTATAGGTACAACATAACGACTTCTGCACCTTCTTTGATTCACGCTTTGAAAAAAAACGAAAAATGGAAATGCACTTTCAAAGGTAGAATGAAATTAAATACGAACAAAACAGCTCAAATACAATCCGCCTCATCTAATAGATTAACTACGACGTTCGAATTAAAAAAATAATCATGACGCAAAAAATCAAATATGAGGCAGTTGAACTGCACAACATCGCCAACATCATGGCAAAGCTCAAGGATGGCAAAACCTTGACAGCATCGGACAATCGGGCGCTCGACAACTATCGTCGTAAAGATGAAGGTCTTCGACCAAGGTTAACTGAGTCGGAACTTGCAAAGGAGTTTGAAGTTGATCGCACGGGTTCAATCACAAGATGGAAGAAATTAAAAGCCCCTTTTGATGGGACTGATGCCGAGATGTATGATTGGTTAATTTTCAACAACATCAAGGGCGCCACAGCATGGAAAAAGGCTTTTCGCAATTCTAATCCTGGACAGTTTCAAAAAAAGAAAACGATCAATAAAACGAGCAAAAAAGACGAAATAGAAATCAAGTCGGCAGAGCAGTTACGTGATGAATACTTTATTGAGTTACAGGACGCGAAAGAGATCGGGGATGATGCGCGGGAAAAGATCGCGTTGGATTCATACCTTAGAATCGACAAACAGATTCGAGACTCGGAGGCACATAATAAAAAACTCGGCATTGATCGCGGCGAAGTGCTTGCTCGTTCCGAGGTCGAAAGAATACTCCGCGCCATGTTCTGGGCGGGCAATGCCTGCTGCGATAAGTTCTCAAAACAGATCGCCCAGCGACTCAGCGACAAGAAGCCCGCCGAGGTTCACAAGATACTAAAGCCGACACTCACAGCTCTTACATTATTTGAAGGACTAAAGCGGGTAGCGAAAACACCTGGCGATGTGAACCTGCCTGAATGGGTTATTGAATGCAGCAGGACAGAGGAGACACAATACCTAAAAGCCAATGAGTGAGAAGTTACCGCACTATGAAGAGGCTGACCCGATTGATTGGCTAGAAAGAAACATCCAACTCGATTACGGATATTTTAAGCGAGAGAATCACCCTCTGCTGATCGAGCCGCTACGGATGGCCTCGACCAAGCGCGGCGGATACGTCGGGTTAATTGGATCGGTGCAGCACATTAAAACCCTTTGCGCCCAGCTTGCTCAACTCTACGGCTTGCATACTTCACCTTGCAACGCGGCTCACTATGACTTAACAGCCGAGGCGCTGAAAGAATTCAGTGATGATAAGTTTACGCCGTTGATTGATAACACAGACATTATTACTTCGCTGATTCCCAACCAGCCATACCGCCGAACCAAGTTCTACACCTCGACCCCTTATGGCTACATCCGACTACTATCGGCTGGCATCATGGCCAATCGTAACAGTAAGACACTGGAGCGAATCACAGCGGATGAGTCGTGGGCATACAAAGACGATGAGGGATGGCTTGAGCAGATCCACGACAGACAGAGTTCATTCACCTGGCAGTGGCAAATGTTCTTGCCATCATCAGGACAGACAGCGGGAAGTCAACTAGACCAGCTCTGGAAGAAGTCAACGCAGCGAACGTGGCACGTGCCTTGTGATTGCTGCGGTGAAGAAATCCCCTACATCTGGAAACTGCCAGCGGTAAACGGTAAAGTTCCCGATGGCGGTATGCGTTACGCGTCGACAAAAGAAGTCACCAACAACGACGGGGTAATTGATTGGGTGAAACTCCGCGAGTCTGCTTATTACCAATGTCAACTGTGTAGCGGGCGGATGGATTGGAGCGCGGCAGATCAGGACAGGCGAAACATGGCAGGGAGATACATCGTCATGAATCCAAACGGCGACCCTGACATCGAGTTTTTTCATTACAACGCAATCGTTCATGTGCCGTGGCCAGAGCTTGTGACAAAGTGGAAGGAGGCGACGATTGCCAGAAACCGTGGCGATCTGTCCAAGCTTGAAAACTTTGTTCGCAAACAGCTTGCCGAGTCTTGGAATGAAAGCGACCATATAAGCGGAGACGTAAAACAAAACTCACGCGGCGGGTATCTACTCGGCGAGAAGTGGGACGCTGAAGACCAGATTATCTTTTGCACAGTTGATGTGCAGAAGGATAGTTTTTATCTGGTCGTCAGGTCGTGGGCTATCATACAGGGAGAACTTCATTCAAGATTACTAGAGCGCGAACATGTATCCAGCACGGGACAGATAAAAGACATCGCGGACAAGTGGCAACTGAAGCAGAACGGACTTGATGGCACTAGGGTATTCCTAGACGGTAACTACTCAACGCCAAGGGTGCAGAGGTTGGCATCAGCTAATGGGTGGATGGTGTTTCGGGGGGACAAAGCAATGGACTTTAGACACGCCGACGGACTCCGCAGGATTTACGGTGAGACTCAATACATTGATACCTTCCAAGGCACGGCTCAAGCAGGTAGCGAACGATATGCAGGGCAAATCCGATTCTCCAAACACTCAGCATTGAGCAGCTTGTTCCTTGTTCGCTCACTCAAGGGCAAGGATGAAAACTTGCTTTGGACTCACGCCGATGATGTGGGCAGCGACTACACGCGCCAGATTAACGCATGGCAAAGGATCAGTAAGACGGCACCAGACGGGCGGAGGTTTTTCGACTTCCGAAACACTGATTCTAAAAACGATCACTACTCCGATGCGGAAACCATGAACCTGGTTTGCTGTGCTATGGCTGGTTTAGTTGGTGACAGCGGCAGGAGTGATGCCACTGACAATTCAGACGTTTAAATTTCCATCATTGCAAAAACAACTCAATCATGTAATGTAATTTCATGAACGTATCAAGCGCAAGTTCAAACCTATCATTGAAGGCTACAGTTTCAGCCACGCGGCCAGGCTACATCGGCGCGGTGGCGATGGACTCTGGCGGGAAAACCAGCTACGCCGATGCTGACTATGCATACAAGACCTACTTCCTTATTGTTGGCGCGTCATCTGTTGCAACACTAAATCTGGCGACTGGTGACGCAACAGGCACGGCCTGGACATCACCCGTCCATCAAGTTGAGACGGCTACAGCAGTTGGAACAGTAACCACTGCGGGCGATGCAACCATCACAGTTACAGCGGCAGGACTCACAGGTTCACCCCTTGCAATCTCAGTTGCAGTGGCATTGAGCGACACACCTACACTGTGGGCGGCAAAAGTCAGGACAGCACTGGCAGCCGACGCAGCAGTCGGGGCAATGTTTGACATTAGCGGTGCTACTGACGCCATCATCCTGACACGGAAGGCAAAGGCGTCCTACGTGGTCGGGACTGACACATATGACATAGCCTACGCCAACGATGCGACCTTAAACGTGGCCATTGCAAACGATACATCAGTAGGCATCACAGCCGACGCGACATCAACGAACACCACGGCAGCGGTTGTGGCTACTGGCGTAACGATCTGGAATGACGACATTGATTTCGAGGGTCGGTCGCTCGCGTCACCCTCTGTCATTTACGCGCTGGGCATAGAACACAGCACGCTGGATGAGGATGGGCAGACAGCGAACTACACCATCGGAACAGAATACTCTGGTCGAGTCACATCAACCACAGCTCAATCGTCTACCGTAGCCATGAGCTACCCAGACGCGGCATCTATACTAGACCCAGCTCTAGCAATAACAGTCACCTCAGAAACGGGCGTGACTGTGGTAACAGTTATCGGTAAGGAATAGTCGATGATTGACAAATCGTGTAAATAAGCATTAAATCAAAACCACAAGATGCGCGCTCTTCTTTTTACTCTCTGGATTCAGTCCGACAAATCTGTCACGGCTACCCTTGCTTTGTTGGAGCAGTTGACGTTGGCGCAGATTGAGACAGTCCAACAGGGAGGCGCTAGGATGATCAACGCGAGCTTATCAGGCAAACAGTTCTCTTATGAGTTGCCGCCGAATTGGGGTGCATTCGACTTCTCGGAAATGATTAGACTGGCATACAAAAGGATTAAAATCGGCGGTGCTGGCAGCGGGGAAATGACCGACACCGAGCTGGAGGCATACGTTCTTGATTCAAGCGACGAGGTAACAGACACCATGACCGTCCGAGTAAACTCAATCAATTCACGATACTAGATCATGGCAGTCTCACCCCTAAAATCAACATACGGCAGGACAGGCGCAAATAGCGCCCACCATCCTTATAGATCAGGCTCAAGCGAGTTCTACGCTGGCGGGCGCAATGATCAGCGCAGGCTGAACAACAAGAACCTTTCTCAAGACATCGCAGACATGATGACGTCCAATCGTCACAAGATGATGCTTGGCGACTCTAGATATATTTACCAATCATTCTCCTCTATTGCAGGCGCAGTTAAGCAAAAGGCTAACTACGTTTACGGCGGGAGTTGGAGGCTTCAATCGCTTAGCTCTGACACCGACTTTGCACTTGCAGTAGAGGAAGATTTTAAAAAACTCGATATGATGTTTGACATCAGGGGCAGCAATTTCGGATTCAGAAAAAACATCTGGAGAGGCTCCAAGCTTCTAGATGTTGACGGTGACTTTTTTGTTATCCTAACCGAACAACCAGAGACGGGTTTTCCAAAGCTTCAATTCTTAGAGGCGCACCGCGTCGGAGATTGGGGTGAATGCCGCGAGGGATACATCACAGACAACCCAGCATATAATGGGCGCAGGATTCTCACAGGCGTAATCGTTGACGACTACATGGCACCGATTGCTTACCGAGTGAAAGACGACTCCCGCTCAAAAGGATTCCAAGACATCCCTGCCAACTCAGTTGTTCATTTCACAGACATGGAATGGTTTTCACAGGGGCGCGGAACTCCAACTATCGCCGCAGCTATTCTCGATTGGTATGACCTTTCAGAGACGCGCGATGCGCAGAAGATGAAGCAGAAAATCAACTCCATCTTGACTCTAGTTGAATCAACCGAAAGCGGCACACGTGACATCGGACGCAACGCGCTAGGCATCGGAGGCGGCTCATCTGCACCAGCAACAACCTACATGGATAGCGGAATGATTCGCATCATCAAGAATGGCGGCTCACTCAAAGCTCACACAGCAAACGACCCGCCAGAAGGCTGGATGAAGTTCACAAAGCTAGTCGAGCAATCTGCATTCTACGCGCTCGGATGGCGTCGTGAAATGCTCGATAGCTCAGAGGTTGGAGGAGCAGGCGTTCGCGGGTTTTCTGCCGACATCAACAAATCAATCGCAGCCCGCCGCGAAACTTTAGAGAGTGGATACAAACGATGCGCTCAGTATATCATTGCCAAGCGTGCCAAGATGGGTGTCTACAAACTACCCACTGACTGGTGGAAGGTATCATTCACATCGCCCCCAGAGTTTACCGTTGACGAAGGCAGGATGCGTAAGGCTGACATAGAGGATCTACGCGGTGGACTCATTACTCGAACATCTATTGCAGAGCGCAGAGGTGAGGACTACGAAGACGTGGTTAGGCAACTAGCCAAGGAAATAGTTCTGCGTAAGAAAATTGCCGAGGACAACGGAATTGAAGTGACAGACTTAGGGATGATCACTAAGCCAGGCGATATACCACAAACTGAAACAGAATCAGAAGATGAGGTGGAACACAAGAAGGCAGCTCTTAACTTTGAGACACTCAAGGCTAAGTTTGATTCCTACGGGGTAGGAGTTCGAGCTGGCAGCATTACACCGCAATCAACCGACGAAGAGGCATTCAGGAATGAGGCTGGACTCCCTGTCGTTAGCCCAGAAGTCAAACAGGCATGGGTAGACGACGGTGGGTATCGCAGACCAATTACATTACAGTCGGGATCAGAATCACAAGCTGACATTGACGAATCAACCGAAAACACAGACACAAAAAACGATGAATAATTTTATCAATATCGAAAACCGAGCTGGCAAAATCAAACTCAATGACTCAGTCCACAAAGACTCAGCAGACCAACTCATTGAAGAACTAGAGAAACTCTACGGAGAGTCGGCCGTTGCGTCCAACATGCAAATTGGCGACATCACATGTTCAGCCGAGAACGCGCTTGAGTCTGTTGACGTAGAAATTAACTCACCAGGCGGCAGCGTCATGGAGGGGCAGAGGATCTACAACGCACTAAAAGGCATTTCAGCGCGAGGCGTTGAGGTAGTTACAACAGTAAACGGACTTGCAGCCAGCATGGGCAGCGTAATCCTTATGGCAGGCGACCAGCGCAAAATGACAGCGGGCAGCCGTATCATGATCCACGATGCGTCCGTCATGGCATACGGCAACGCTGACGACCTCAGAAAACAATCCAACCTCCTCGAAAGCATTAGCTCAGAAATCGCGTCAATCTACTCCGAGCGAACCAACGGAACGCAGGACGAGATGCGCGCGCTAATGAAAGACGAGACATGGATGGATGCAGCACAAGCTAAAGATCTAGGCTTTGTCGATTCAATTATCAAGAACGGCAAGGAGTCATCCGACAACAATTCAAACCAACCCACAACAAACAAGCAATCTATGTTTAACAAAGATAAAGACCTTCAGAATAAACTGGAGGCATCGCAAGCCGAAGTCACCGAGCATGAAGCCACCATCACTAAACGTGAGGCTGAAGCGGTTACACTCTCCGAGGATCTAAGCGCATCAATCGTCCTAGTCGGCGAACATGAAGCGACCATTCAAGACCTCACCGCCAAACTTGAAGCCAGCGAATCCATCGCCGTTACAGCCACCGCCGAGCTTGCCGAAACAGCAGCACAGGTAGAAGCTAAAGGCGTCGAGATCGAGCAGGCCAAAGAAGTCACAGACGAAGCCGTTGCCGTTAAGGCAGCAGAGCTAGTCCAAGTGTCAGCACATGCACCCGTCGCCGACATTGGCGACGATGTAGAAAACAAAATCTCCAGCGATGAGTTCTGGGCAGAATACAAACAGGTAGGTGAAGAGCAAGGGCTTGACGCTAAAAATGTTTGGTATACCGAGAACAAGCACCGCAAACTCTAACCACAACAACAACCAACCAAAATAAAATATTATGGCTAATACAATCGCGGGTTCAAATCTCGCAGAAATCGCACAGGAAAGCTTAGCTGGTCTATCAACCTGCTTTGCCCCTCTCTCCGCCCTGACCACTGACTTCTCCGCTGACGTGAGAGACGCTGGCGCATCAGTTACCACTCGCTATCCTACCAAGCCTACCGCCGCCAACATGGCAACAGGCTACAAGACAGCATCAAGTGACGTTGCAATGACAGCGGCGACCATCACGCTCGGAACTCATTACGGATTCACTTACGGCTTTACTGACGTAGAGCGCAGCAAGTCCAGCATCAACCTTAACTCCCTCTTCATCGAGCCAGCCCTTCAGGCACTAGGTGACAAGGTGTTCGGTGACGTCTGGGATCTCATCCTTAACGCTAACTTCGCCACCAACTCGGTAATCACAGCAGCAAACTTCGACCGCGACAACCTCGCTGACCTTAGTGCAACGCTGACCGAAACGAAGAAAGCCCCTAAAGCTGGTCGTTCAATCTTCATGAACCCAACTTATTACGCATCACTTGTTAAGACTCTTAACAGCGCAGAGATCCCAGGGATCACCGCTGATAAAGCTGAAGCACTTGTTCCCCGCGTAGCTAAGTTCGATGTTCACGAAACTGACATTGCAGACGCCAACGGTGAGAACCTCGCAGCGTTCGCATTCCAGAAAAATGCCCTTCTCATGGCTGGCCGCACGGTCGATTCTGAGATGGCTGGACAAGCTGGCATCGAAGTCGAGACAGTAATCATCCCTGGCCTTGGACTTCCTGTCCAGTTCCGCCGTTGGTATGATTCTGATGGCATCCTCTACTACAACTGCAACCTTCTTTACGGAGTTGCCAAGGGTGTAGATTACGGCGTTCGTGTCCTAACCGCTTAATATCATGACCAAGCCAAGCATTACAATACTGGTGAAGCCTAGCGGCGCAATCGAGGTGCTTGCCGCTTCGCATGACGCGCAGGACACACTTGACGCTTTCCTTACTTGTGACAAAGCAGGTGAAGTTTTCCACTATCGCAAAGTCTCTTATGACAAGCGCAAGGTAAACAAGCCAGCCCCAGCACCAGCTAAGAAGTCAGCCAAGAAATAACCCAAACAAATCACAAGCCGTCACCTTAACTGGTGGCGGCTTTTTTTGTCTGTGATTGACAATTTGGGATATGTGTTTACTCTAATAAAAAGCTATGGGAGTATTCAGCAATTTCACGAAAACGGGTTTAGCCCAATCACTGCGCGTCGTTGGCGAGCCTGCCAGCATAGGCGGCAATCAATTCTCAGCAGCGTTTGAGGAATCAGGTATGGATGTAACACGCCACACGTTTGGCGATGAAGACGAAGTAACGACCACCGTGACTTGTCTCAAGTCAGCATTGACCAACGAACCGCGCATCAACGAAACCCTAATCAGGGTGGACGAAAGCAAGACATACGTCATCACAGATGTTCAGTCTGACGTGGGAAGCTACACAATCACACTCCGCGCTAAAAATGGCTAAGATCAAAGACAAAGACATTGACATAGACGATACCGTTTTTCAAAAGCGGGTCAGGTCACTAGCTCGGAAGCTAGGCAGGAATGAAAAGGAGCTTATCAAGGAGCAAACTGGTATCCTTGCGCGGGAAGTGGCAAGGATGACGCCACCTTATGCAGTATACCCCAAACTATCAAACGCGGTATCAGCAGGAACAGCCAAGGACATAAAAGCGGGCAAGGACGCAATGTTTGGCGACATGCTGAAAATATGTTCAACGAGAAAAAGCCCCACTATAACATGGGCAAAAAAGACGTTCAAGGGGGGAGCTGTAATTTTTGAAAAGCAGGTAGCTGCGGGTGTTATCACCAACGAGTCGGAACTTCACCAGTGGCACAGATCAAATAGAAAGAAAGGGAACCGCACTAATTGGTTACCCGCCTATGCCAGAATGTGGGTAGCTCCAGTGCTTCTTAATAGATACCTGAAGAAAGAATATCAAAGGGTGGGGAATGCAAAGGCAACATTTTACAAAGCTGCGCTATCACTGGGGGCGAAGGTGACAGCACCTGCGAATGTCAAAAAGAATACAGGAAGGGCGTCGGGTAGCGGTAAAGTAACGAAGGGATTAAGGGGTGCTGTCGGAACAATAAAAGGAAGGTCTGGTGGACTGTATCACACAATAAAATTCATGCCGATGCTTAGAAGGAATCGACTAATAAAAGCAGTGAAACGCGGCGAATTCCTCATGAAAAAAGCTGTGAAGGATTCTGAGTTTAAAGTGGTTTGACAATAGACAGGTTTTAATATATAGAAAATAGACGTATGGCAGCAACAACCGACGCGGAAGTTTTTAATTTTGAGGGGAACATGGAGCAGAGCTTCTATGATTTCCTGCTTGCCAACGGCATTGAGCTTGCAACAGCCAACGACCCGCAACGGCTCGGTGATGACTTTGTAGGCGTCCAGTTCTCAATGGGTGGCATCGCCGAGGATGAACACATGAGCGAGAAGCCAGATGGTAGCCTTGAGTATGACCACTACAATTACACAGTAAGCATCACCGTACACACTGACAGGAACGAGAACAGCGTGCCAGGTGCAGCATTCTCCAGATACCACCGCGAGATAGTTGCGAAGATCAGAAACCTTCTCAGCATCTCCAGAGCGGCACAGGTTGCTAGTCTCAATGACCAGATCACGCTCTACTGGATTAACCGCCTGACAAGTAGCGGGACAGACTACACAGCCTACGATTCGAGCTACGATGAAACCGCGCTAGAGTTTGAGGGAGACTTTTCGATATTGACAACAGCATGGCCTGCTGCTTAACTGAATAGGCAAACCAAATTAAACCAATTACAAACTAATGGCACTACCATACAACTCCATCGCAAGCCAGCCGCAAGGACTGGAAACCGCCACCATCAACTCTGTAGCCTATGTGGTTGACTCAGTTGACATGTCCACAATCGTATCACGAACAATCAGCAGAACCGACGCCAACGGCGACCGTGCTGACTTTTTAATTCGTGATGGTTCGGATCAAATCACAGGATCAATGACACTACAACGCGCACTCACTACCACGGTATTGCCTGACGTTGGAACTGTGTTTACCTATGACTTCGACCGAAGCGGAACAGCTTCCTCCATCGTAGTTTCTGACGTAAAAGTTAGCAGGTCTGGCGAGGATTTCGATACATTCGACATCGGCGTTACCCTTGTAACCTATCAAGCATAATGAAAATCAAGCTGAAAAAGAACCACTCCATCCGAGGCGTAGTTGAGAAGGCTGACACCACTGTTGAAATCAGCGAGGGCGTTGCTCTTGATTTGATTAAACGCGGCATCGCCTCAAAGCTCGACGGCAAGTCTAAGGCTGGGAAATAACAATCTTCTATTGGTTTCGGCCTTGCTCGCCTTAAAAGCGGGCAGGGCTTTTTTTGTAAAATGGACATCACAGAACAATACCAAAAAGAGAGAGCCAGCATTGAGCTTAACCGCTCATTCGATTGGTCAACCTTTGGTAATGAATACACGGCAGCGGGTGAACCGCTTGGACTGATGACGGTGCAAACATGGTTTGACCTTCTCGCCGTTGGATCGCCGTTGATAACTTCTGACGTTCCAACTGTGGAGTCATTGGTTGATTACATCTGGAGAAACAGCCAGAGACACACTGACAGGCCACTGCTTCGCCTCTGGCGGCTTTGGAAACTGGAGCGGCGTGTGATTAAGGAACTAAGCAACAGTGAGACAGCAGAGCCTCTCCTGACGGTTACACTGGAGCATGTCAAGAACAGCATTGACGAGTTTCCACTTTCAGGTGGCGCAGGTGGAACCAGAACCACCAACTCCCTTTCTCAATACTCTGGCGATGCCTCGATGATCGACGAGATCGCGCATCGCTACTCCCTCCACCCAGACGATGTTCTGGCAATGCCGCTCCGCAAGGCGTTCTCCCTTCAGCGGGTCATCAGGATCTCAACTATACCTGACCACAAAATTCTAGAACCTGAGTCACTCAGAGCTATTAAATCGACATACCTAAACCAAATCAATAATGCCCAAGAGTGAAATCAAAATGAAAATGTCGCTGGACACCAGCGGCGTTAAGGCAGGATTGGCGAAAGCCAAGAATGGAATCAAGAGCTTTTCGACATCAGCGATAAGCACGTTAAAGACTGTAGCCACTGGAGGCATCGCCGCTATAGCTGCTGGATTTGCTGTCGCCGCAAGAAGCTCCATGCTTTATGGCAAGGAAATGTTAAACCTGTCAGCGTTAGCCAACACCAGTTTTGAAGACTTCCAGAAACTTGCAGTAGGAGCTAAGACAGTAGGTGTTGAGCAGGATAAACTTGCCGACATACTCAAGGACACAAGCGATAAGATCGGAGACTTCCTTGAGACGGGAGGCGGGGCAATGGCTGACTACTTTGAGAACATTGCGCCGCTGATCGGTCAGACGGCAGAGGAGTTTCGAGGGTTATCAGGGGCAGACGCCTTGCAGAAATACTATGATGGACTCCAGCAAGCCAACCTGGATCAGGAGACAATGACCTTCTACATGGAAGCTATTGCCTCGGATAGTGCTGCACTTATACCGCTGCTTCACGACGGAGGTGCAGCATTCAAAAGCATGGGACAAGAGGCCAAGGATGCAGGTTTGTTAATGGAGCAGGAGACTGCGGAGTCACTCAAAAGAGCCGAGGACTCAATAGATAAACTCAAGCAAAAAGCCACAATAGGGACAGGAATAATACTGAGGAACTTAGCATGGATAGGGCGCGGCGGCAAATTAGAAGAAAACAAAGAGGAGACAGCCAGAGATGATGCTAGGGCGCAGAATCAATACGAAGCAGTCGCTCTACTTCAAGAGGAGGGAGCGGAGTTTAGTGATGCCAATATAAGGATTCTTTCTGATACCTCAACTGACGTCGAGGAGCTTACACGCATACTAGACAACTATGGGTTGAAGTTATACGATTTATACGATGCAGCTGCGGATCTTCGCAGAGAAGAAAAAGCAGGTGCGAAAGAGTTAGCCGAAGCAGCTAAAAAGGAAACCGCTGAGAAGGTTGCAAAATTGGAGCTGGCAAAGAAAGAGTTGGCGCTTGTCAAACCTCTTAAAAAAGCCAAAGAGGAGTTGGCAAAGGCAGAGGAGGATGCGCGTGTAAGTGGCTTGTCTGAATCTGAAAAGCTAGACGACCTAAAGAAGCAGAGGGTCGAGATAGAAAAAAACATCAAATGGCTTGAAAAATGGAAGAAGGCAAGCAGTGAATCAGACCTTGAACAGACGATAGCTAAAAAGAAGTTGCTCGATCTGGACAAGGAGATACAAAGGTCATCTGAAAATGTAGCCAAGAACAAGCAGAAGGCGCTGGACGATCAAGTCAATGCGGAGAAGAAAGCTAAAGCGAGAGCTGATAAAGCGTTTGACGATGCTAAAGACGCCAGAGAAAAAGCAGACGATGACCGCAAGAAGGCAATCGAAGATGCAGAAACTAAGGTTGATCAAGGTTTGCAATCCGATTTACTAGACGCGCAGATTTCCCAACGCGCTGACGTGGTTCATTCAGTCGAAAAGGAAATCGAGATGAGGGAGCGCATCAAGCAGATCGTCGCCGATACTGGAGAAAGCGAAATAGATGCGCGGATAGCTGCAGAAGCCATGATGAAGATCGAGGCAGGTGCAGACCTTAATCAAAGCGGGTTTGTAACACCATTAGAACAGCGCAAGTGGAATCGTGAACAAAAAGCACTTGCCAGAGAGCAGAAGAAAATCAACCGAGAAGAGCAGCGAGCAGAACGCGAGAGAGGCGGGAATATTAAGAAGGCTCTAGGTGGCAGAGAGGCGGCAGAAGCGCGAGCCAATGAGAGAAGAGAGCAGGCAAACAAGCGTGAGCTGGACAGGCGAAGACGCAGGGGCGAAAAAGCCGAGGACGTTCTAAAGGAGTTTGCCGAAAGGAAGCGCAAGAAGGAAGATGAAGTGGCCAAGAAACAAGGGAAAGAAGCTGTAGCGAAACTTAAAAAAGCCAGAGAGGAAGAGAATGCAGCAAAGGGTAAGGCTCCCAAAAAGCCAGAGAATGCAGTCGTAAAAGGGCTGAAGCCAACCCTCGAAAAACAACTTGCAGAATTAAAAAAAATCAACAAAGCATTAAAATGCGAAGGATAATATGAGCCTACCCTATATACAATCAACAATGTCCAGCGTAAGAGCTGGCGGAGACAGTTTCATTTCACGACCATTCTTAGAGGATGACGACACAGACACGAAGGTCTACAACATGGCGTGTAGCCAGCTCGCGGATGATTACGACTCTGAACAGCTAGACCTTGACGACACCATGACGTCGGCTGCATCGGCGGGCGTAATCGCTTTACCCTTCGCAGCAGACTCCAACGCTTACTTTGTAGGCGACACAGGACACACAGCGGCGGATGGTGGCATGATCGAATTCCAAAGGACGTTTGCGAACATCCCGAAACATACACGGATTCCAACGGGGTCGCAGAACTACTCCTTTCCAGGCTGGGGTGAGGCTGTGTTTTACAATCAATCTGGAAACATAACCATAACCAGTTTAAAGCAGCTAAACGAACTCAAGGCAAACTTCACTGCCGTCTCAGTGTATCGGAGTGTAGCCAGCGGGTCATATACTTGGCCATCAAACACAGTAACATTAACCACTGACATAGCTCACACAATGGTAGCTGGTGACTACGCGTTTATAAATATCTCATACTTACTCTCTGGCGATTCATCCGTGCATTATGTATCCGCTGGGTTTAACGTGCTATCGACACCATCATCATCATCAATAACCGTTGATCTAGGGCGGATCTTCACCTCCGAACAATCAATGATGATAATCAGCGGGGGGGTGAGGTCGTCATCACTCGATACCCGCGCAACTGCATCTCAAAATTCACCGACAATAACTGAGTCTACATATATATTGCCAGGCGTTACTCCAGGGTTTCCGACCATTAACGAGGTGGGAATACCTCCTGAATTTGCCGTAATGGACATCACCACGGGGGTGATGACTACAATGGCTGGTGCAGTAACATCACCAACGAAGGATGAATACAAGGCGATGATAAGTAGCAAGGCACAGATTATAATCGAGGCATCAGTAGAGGTGTGGATGGGTAACATCGTAAAACAAACAGTCAAAACAATCCGCGCAGTATGATTAAACTATCAAAATGCGGCTGCCTCGCCCGCGTCAAAAAGCAGAACGAGATAATCAAGGCTCTGAATCCATTGCTGCGTCTTGAGATGCGGTATGGCGACAAGCTGCAAACTCATTACTCTGATAATAACGTAGTATTGGAAATCCCTAACCTTGAATTGTTATCTTTGGCATTAGAGGACATTCAAGCTGAGGCATCAAGCCACCCGTGGAAGGTTACGGACGAGGGGTCTGGAACTGTAGCAATAGCAGCGGGATACATTACAGGATATTACCTCTATTATCCAGACTCCAATCCAAACACGGCACCATCAGGCGGGCCAGGCAACTACGGCCCCGACGCTATAACACTAGGGCCAGCATCTACATACTCTGGTTCAGTTGGAAATGCGGTAACTGGGACAAAATACATTTACGCAGAATCTCCAAGGAATGGCACAACAAAGTCAAACGAGTATTCAGAAACCTACTTTACAGGGACACCCAATGTTTTGATTGAGCTTTTTGATGACATCAAGCCAGTAAGCTCAGACACAGCAGCAATCGTCATTAGCTCTGACGCTCCAGACTCATATCACTCGGCTGCCACGTCACCCACTAAAGCAGCGGTGTGTCTTGCCAAGGTAGTCAATACAGATGGGTTCATAGCTGTTACTACCTACATCACGCACAATCCAACGATTTTCCTTCCAACGCCTCAAGTGAATACAGCGGTATAAAAGGATCTTGATCGCCCGTTGAAATCACGCACAATCCAGATCCATCTGTCACATGGATATCATCAGCACCGTAGCCGAGTATTGACATTTCACCCTTCTCGTAATATAACAAATCAAGACCATGCCAGACATCTTCATCAACACAGACCGCCCCGTTGACCGCTCAATAGTCGCAGGGATCAACCAGCCACAGCGCGAAGCACCAATCGGGGCATTCGTGGCAGGTTCCAGCTACGATGTGAATTTGTATTTCGTTCAGAACGATGGCAGCTACAACGCTTTATCTGGCGTAGGCGGCACAGACATTCATGTTGCAATCAGCACCATCAGCAGACCAGAGAGCGGCACGTTCACGCTGACAGATGGCACAGATACCACCAGCGCAATCAGCTACGGTGCATCGGCTCGAGTCGTTGAGGATGCTCTAAACGCGCTTAACTCGGACACAGGGCTTAACCTCGGAACTGTCAGCCTAGTGGACGTGGTAAAGGTTAACGATACTCAATACACCATTACGTTCAGAACATTTGGCGCCATGACTGCATTGAGCGGCAGCACGGTCTCACTCTTCCCAGAATCAACACCGACAGGATCAATCGCCGTCACAGGAAGCTCAACAGTCTACGCACAGCAGACCATCGAGCTGACACGGCAGCCAGCAATCTTTCAGGAGACATGGACAACAATCACAAACGGATTCAGCGGCACTATCGCGCTGAACACAACAAGGCTTCTGCAATCACTTGCACTTGAGCCTGGCCAGCCTTTTTACCTAGAGGTTAAGCTGGACGCTGAGACAGTAGCGCGGGAGATCGTTGGCGTGGAACACTCCACAATGCCAGCTAGTGCATTCTCAGGCGCGGCAATCGCCCTGAAATCTACGGAGGGCGTTGACATCCTATCCACTGGCGAAACAGGGGGAACCAAATACCTCCGTGAAGACGGAGACGGCACAAGCTCATGGCAGACTGTAGCAGGTGCAGCGGGGGACATGGAGGCATCAACCTACGATCCAACAACCGTAGCTGGGGATGCATTCGACATGGACAACATGGCTGAAGGGGCGACCACCAAAATCCTCACAGCAGCAGAGCGGACAACCATCGGCACAGTCGCTCCTCACATCGCAGACACAGCCAACCCGCACGCGGTGACTAAGGCACAAGTCGGACTAGGCAACGTAGACGACACAGCCGACGCAGACAAACCCGTCAGCACGGCACAGCAAACCGC
>TARA_R110000764_G_scaffold58207_3_pt1 | contig 17602 bp, 14 predicted proteins | sample TARA_R110000764 | Tara Oceans TARA_R110000764 (sample SAMEA4398111) | marine metagenome | biome: Polar Biome; feature: [SRF] surface water layer (ENVO:00010504); material: water (ENVO:00002006), including particulate matter (ENVO:01000060) such as... | depth 5 m | reverse complement strand
CACTCTCACTGCGGGGATGCCTTCGGATATTTGATGCTGGGCGGTGGCGAGCAACGCAGATTGCGGCGTGGTAGCTACGGAAATAGCTTTGCCGGTGGGCAAACTTACAACGCAACCACAGATTTCAATATATTCTAATGGCGTTGATCCAACTTCCACAGATCCGAATGAGCCATGATGAGCACATAGTTCCGCTTTCGTATGCACATTTAACCAGGATAAATCTCAAAGAAGAAAACAGAGACTTTGAAAACGTGATTCCAAATTATATTAATTACGTTTGGGATCACGCAACACCAGGCATGAGCTGGGCTGGCATTGGCAGAGGCAAGGTCGTTGCCGCATTTGGCGTACGACCCTTTTGGGATGGCGTGGCAGAGATGTGGCTGATCCCTGGAAAAGAGATTGATCGTCATGCGATATCGGTTATCCGTGCAGCAAAGCAACTAACCAATATCACAATGGGCGATTATGGGATAAGAAGGCTACAAATGTGCGTAAATACCAATAACGATACCGCATTTAGGTTTGCCAAAGCGCTACGTTTCGAGGTAGAAAGCGTTATGACAAAGTACGGGCCGGATGGGTCTGACTATTACATGATGGCGAGGTTCTAATATGGGTGGAATATTTGGTGGTGGATCTAGAGCTCCCTCTCAAGCTCAAAAAGATGCTGAAGCAGCTCAAGGACGCGCGGATGAGAGGGCAACTTCTCAAGAGCGTTCTGAAATGCGCGGGGTTCAGCGGCGTAGTCGATTGAGACAATCGGGCGGTATGAGGCTTTTATTCTCGCCAATGCGTCAAGAAGGCCCACAGAAAAACACATTCCTTGGGGGTGGTTCGTAATGGTCAGTAGATCTTTAAGGCCAAAGATGCGCCCAAAGGTTAGTATGCTTGATGATCTCAAGACTGACTATGGATATTTTAAAGCAGCTATTACTGGGGAAACGTACAACGATCCCAACCCAGCTCGAACCCGGTCAAGGGCCGCCAGGTCAAAGGCTGCTATGTTGAATTTAAATAAAAGCGACAAATCGTCTACGCCAAAAGGCCCGACTGCCGCGCAAAAGGCCGCTGCAAAGCTGGCTGCTCGAAAATCAAAAGGTCAGGCTCGGCGTAAAAAATACGAATCGGCTATGACTCAAAGTAAAAAAATGAAACTTCTGTTTAATTATTAGGAAGCTTAATATGCCCCGGCTAGATGTAAGAGAAATTATTGAACGTGAGGCTAAAGCCCAATCCCGCAAGGATCAGTGGCGCTCTATCTATGAAGATTGCTATGAGTTCGCTTTGCCGCAGCGCAATATGTATGATGGCAACTATGAAGGCGGCACTGCTGGTCAAAGCAAAATGGGCCGCGTGTTTGACTCAACCGCTATCTCAGCAACTCAGCGTTTTGCCAATCGCATTCAAGCTGGCCTATTCCCACCTCAGAAGGCTTGGTGTCGCCTAGAGGCTGGATCGGGTATTCCAAAAGAACAAGCCCCACAGGCTCAAGCTGCTTTGGACGCTTACACTGAGCGTATGTTTGAGGTTATGCGGCAAACCAACTTTGACCTGGCAATGGGTGAGTTCCTGCTGGATCTCTGCGTTGGCACGGCGGTTATGATGGTTACGCCTGGTGATGAGGCTACTCCTATTCGCTTCACTCCAATCCCCCAGTATCTCGTTGCCATTGAAGAAGGCACGTTTGGAAACGTGGATAATGTGTATCGCAAGCTTAGAATGAAGGCAGAAGCAATACCACAAGAGTTTCCAGATGCGGATATTACAACAGAATTAGCAGAAGCAATATCACAGTCTCCATCAAAAGAGATCAATTTGCTTGACGCTGTAGTTTATGACTACGAAAAAGGCGTTTATTGCTACCACGTTATTTGGCCTGGTAAGAAGCAAGAGCTGGTTTACCGCACGATGAAGTCTTCTCCGTTCATTGTGGCCCGATACATGAAGGTCGCCGGTGAGATCTATGGCCGTGGCCCATTGGTTACGGCTATTGCTGACATTAAGACGCTAAATAAAACTGTTGAGTTGGTGCTAAAAAATGCTTCATTGTCTATCTCTGGCGTTTACACGGCTGCTGATGATGGTGTCCTCAACCCTCAGAACGTAAAGATCCAACCTGGTGCAATCATTGGTGTTGCTCGAAATGGTGGCGCTCAAGGCCCATCTTTGGCCCCGCTTCCCCGTGCCGGTGACTTTAACACAAGCCAGATTGTAATGAATGATCTGCGTATGAGCATCAAAAAGATCCTGATGGATGATACCTTGCCACCTGATAATATGTCGGCTCGGTCTGCAACTGAGATTGCTGAGAGATCCCGTGAGTTGGCGTCTAACCTTGGCTCTGCCTTTGGTCGCTTAATCGATGAAACAATGATTCCGTTGGTTTCTCGCATTCTCTATGTGATGGATCAGGCTGGATTCATCGATCTACCGCTCCAGGTAAACGGTGTGTTGGTTAAGGTAACGCCTGTTTCGCCTCTGGCTCAAGCTCAGAAGCTTCAAGAGGTAAACGATATCGTGCAGTTTATGCAGATTGCAAACTCTCTCGGCCCACAGGGTCAGATGGCGCTGTCGATCCCAAGGATCACTGCATTCATTGCCGAAAAGATGAACATCAAACAAGAATTGCTCAGCACAGCGGAAGAGCAAGAGGCAATGATGCAACAAATGCAGGAACAAGCAATGGCTGAACAAGGGCCGCAAACTGCTAACGATGGTGGAGCAACAATGGAGGCGATGCAATGAGTTCACCAGATGGTTGGGAAGGATTAACCCAAGCAACGAGTGACGCTCCAAGGGCCGCAGATATAGATATTCTGTATGGCAAAGTGTTTAAAAGCACAGAGGGGCAACGTGTTTTAAGTCATTTGCGAAGTATTACTATTGAGCAACCGACTTGGAACCCAGGAGAGGACGCGAGTTTCGGCTATGTAAGGACAGGCATGGCTGAGATGGTTCGTATTATTGAAAAAAGAATAGAAAGGTCAAACAATGGCTGAAGCAATGGCAGCAGAAATGGAAGCAGACGCTCCTTTAATTAACCCAATGTCACAAGAAAACGCGCCACAAGGCGATGCACCGATTAAAATCCATGATGATCCAGAAGATAGCACGGAAATAGCGGAGGCAATAGATCGCCCAGATTACCTTGCTGCTAAATTTTGGAATGAAAAAGATGGTGCTGCTGATGTTGAAAAGCTTGCAAAGAGTTATTCAGAACTTGAGAAAAAGTTTAAGGCCGGAAAACATAAGGCACCGGAAGAGTATGATGTATCTTCACTTGCGGATCAGGGTTTGGACTCTGAAGATCCGACTGTCGCCGTATATCAGGATTGGGCTAAAGAAAACGGGATTAGCCAGGATGCCTTCGAGGATCTGGCAGGCCGTGTGCTTGCCTTGTCTAAGGATGAGCAAGAAAGCCTTCAGTACGATCAACGTGCAGAAATGGAAAAGCTTGGAGCTAATGCTTCTCAGAAAATTGAAATGACTGAGCGTCTCTTGATGAAATCTCCGCTAAACAATTCACAGCGAGAGTCATTTGCAGCCTCTCTTAATAATGCGGATGCAATCAACGCTTTCTTGATATACCATCAGTCTATTACAAATGAGAACATCCCGATTAAGCCAGCTATCCAGCAAGAGAGCATGACTAAAGATGATCTTCAGTCTGCTATTGCAGATCCAAGATGGCAAACTGATGCTGCTTGGCGCGGTAAAATGGAAAAGCAGTGGTTCCAATCGCAGCCAAAATCTTAAACTCTTGCAATAAATATCGCTTGCGTGTACTTTAGCCGCAACGGCTAACCGCGCTCGGCCCGTCAGATGTAGTAATCTACTGGCTGGCGCGGCCATAATGCGCAAGCGAACCGCCCGAACTTCGGATAACGGACCGCGTTTTGTTGAAACTCAAAACGGAGGTATCTGCAATGGCGCAGAACGTCACAGCAGCTTTTGTTGATTTATTCGATTCCGAAGTCAAACAAGCGTATCAAGCTGAATCTATTCTTCGCGGTACAATGCGTACTCGCACAGGTGTAGCCGGTAACAATGTCAAATTTCCAAAAATTGGCAAAGGTGTTGCTACTATTCGCGTTCCACAAACGGACGTAACACCGCTAAACGTAACATATGCTCAAGTAACAGCCACAATGTCAGATTACATTGCTGCTGAATACTCTGACATTTTCCAACAATCACACATTAACTTTGACGAGCGTTCAGAGTTAGTTCAAGTTGTGTCTAAATCCATTGCTCGTCGTATGGACCAGCTTTGCGTTGATGCTCTTGTCGGCAATGCCGGTACAACTGTTGCCACAAGCATTGGTGGTGCTGCCACTAACATGAACATTGAAAAGCTTCGCGCTACTGCGAAAGCAATGAATGCTAAAAATGTTCCATCTGAAGGCCGTTATTTGCTTATGCACGCATCCCAGCTTGATGCTATGCTTGGTGAAACTGAAATCACTAACCAAGACTTTGCCACTGTAAAAGCTCTTGTTCGTGGTGAAGTAAACGCTTTCATGGGCTTTAACATTTTGACAATGGGTGATCGTGATGAGGGCGGCGTTCCTAAGCCTTCCACACGTTCATGCTTTGCCTGGCATAAAGATTCAATGGGCTATGCTGAGTCAATGTCTCAGAAAACCGAAGTAAACTATGTCCCAGAAAAGACATCGTTCTTGGTTAGTTCTATGTTCTCTGCTGGCTCTGTTGCTATCGATGCCGATGGCATTGTTCAAATCAACTGTACTGAATAAGGAGAACTGAAACATGGCATTCGCATTAGCAAACTGGGCAACTGTTGGCGCTTCTAAAAGCGGCAATGCACCAGCTATCTATAGCTACAAGTCTTCTGGGGATAACAAGGCGGCTATTGCTGGCTCTGGTTATTTTAACTCAGTCGAAGCTCTGCTCACCACTGGTGATTGGGTTTATACTTACGGTAGCGATGGCGGTCAAACATTGGCTGTTACTAAAACCGGCGCTGTTATTACAGCGGCAGTGATCTAAAGAAAAGGAGGGGCTGGTTTGATCTGGCCCCTCTCCTACTACTTGGAGAGCAATTATGGCTGCTGGCGACACTTCACTTTCAATATGTTCTGACTCTCTTATATTGTTGGGAGCTGCTCCTATCTCATCTTTTACTGAAGGATCCGATGCTGCTCAAGCTTGTGATAAGCTTTACCCAGATCTTCGAGACACAATTATTTCTAATTATCCGTGGAGCTGGAGCCTCAAGAAGGTGCAGCTCAACCGATTAGTTACCGCTCCAATTGGCGAGTGGAGCTATGCCTATCAATTGCCAGGTGATATGTTGTCTGGAGTTCTGGCATTATTCACCAGCGCAGGGAAAAGCGAAAACCCAACGGCTTATGGCTGGGAGCTTTACGGCGATCAGGTTTATAGCAACTATGAGCAAATATTTATAGATTACCAGATCAGTGTCGATGAAAGTAAGTTTCCAAACTATTTTGTAAGGTTGTTGAAATTTGCACTCTGTGCTGAATTGGGATTTGTAATTACAGACCAGATTCAAAAAGCTGATTATTTTAGAACAAGGGCATATGGTTCACCGGCGTCTAATGGGCGTGGGGGATTAATGCGCGAGGCAATGAATGTTGATGGTCGCGGCAAGCCGCCAGAAATAATTGAGGACTACTCTCTAATAAACGCGAGATATTAAGATGCGGATTATACAGTTCCAAACTAACTTCTCAGTTGGTGAGCTTGATCCGCTTATCCGTGCGCGTACTGATTTGCAGCAATACCAAAATGCTCTTGAAGAGGCGACTAATGTAATTATTCAACCTCAAGGCGGGTTCAAGCGCCGTGATGGTCTAAAGTTTATTCACGACTTTGGGGCTTCATTCCTAGAGTTCAAAATTATTCCGTTTGAGTTTAGCGTAGATGATAGCTATCTGCTGGTTCTTGTTACTGATCGTATTTATATATTTAAGGATGGCGTTCTTCAGACAAGCATAAACGGCAGTGGCTATAATTATCTGTCTCCTACAGGTGTCACAACCGCCATGCTTGATGAGATTAACTATACTCAAGCCGTTGATACGTTAATTCTCTGCCATGAGGATCTGCAAACGAAACGCCTGGTGCGAAATTCTGATACGAGCTGGACGTTGGAGAATTTGCCGATAACGAATCTGCCCCAGTATCCCTATGCTTTTGATACGCATATGCCTGACTTTACAATTACGCCCAGCGCAACAACTGGCAACATTACTATTACTGCATCTGCTGCTGCAACAGAAACAGGTACGGCGCAAGGCGGTGCGGCAGATACAATTACCGTTAAAGCAGCAAGTTCTTATGCTGACGATCAGCCTAATGGGATGTTCATCACCTTAACTTCCGGCACGGGATCTGGTCAAACTCGCCATGTTGAAGACTTCGTTGCCTCTACAAAGGTTATGACTGTCTATCCTGCCTGGACCACAGCGCCAGACGCAACCACAGGGTACAAGGTTGAGCCGTTTGCTCCTGCTGCGGTTGGTGAATACGCGCAAGTAACCAGCACATTTGGCCGCGCAAGGTATGTTGAGTTTGTATCTTCTACAGTTATGAAGGCTGTTGTCGAGGTTCCATTCTTTGATACCGGAGGAATACTTGCCGGTGAATGGGAAAGCGAACATGGCTATGAAGATGTATGGTCAACCACACGGGGCTGGCCTAAGTCTGCTGCGTTCCATGAAGGCCGGTTATACTTCGGTGGATCTAAGTCTCGTCCCAACACGGTGTGGGGTTCTGGCGTAATTAATTACTTTGATTTTAATGTCGGTACTGGCCTTGATGATGAGAGCGTTGAAGCCACAATTAATACAAACCAGCTCAATTCTATTGTTAATCTTTTCTCTGGAAACGACTTTAGAATATTCACAACTGGTGGTGAGTTTGTAGTATTGCAAGCTTCAAACGATCCAATAACGCCTGCGAACTTCTTTGTCCGCCCACAGACTAGGCTGGGATCAAAGGCTGGCATTCCAGTTGAAGATCTAAACGGGGCTTCAGTATTCATCCAGCGGCAGGGTAAATCCCTCAACGCCTTCCAGTATGGCGACACCACCGCTTCATACCAAATTCAAAATATCTCAGCACTTAGTTCGCATTTGCTAAAAGGGCCTATTGATATGGCTGCTCGAAGGGCGGCTTCAACGGATGAGTCAGATCGCTTGTTTGTGGTTAATGGCGATGATGGGACAATGGCTGTTTACTCTATTTTGGTTGGGCAGAATGTTATTGCTCCAAGCCGGTTTTCAACTGATGGCGATTTCCTTGCCGTAGCCGTAGAAGTCGCAGATGTTTATGTAATTGTAAAACGCACAATAAACGGCCAAATAAGATACTTGCTGGAAAAGTTTGATCCAGATTTAACGCTGGATAGCGCTAAGACCGGCGGAGCGGCCTCCTCAGTGAACATGACCCAGTTGCGGGGCGAGACGGTACAGATCGTAAGAGATGGCGTTGTAGAGGCAGAGCAAGTGGTCCCAGCTTCTCCATACACCATTACCTTTGCCACGGCTGCTACGTCTAGCTATGAGGTCGGATTGAATTACACGGTCACAGCTAGGACAATGCCAGCAGAGCCGGTGCTTGCTTCTGGATCTGTCCAGGGCTTTAAGAAGCGAATCGTACAGGTAGACGCTATTGTTAATAACACTCAAGCAATGACGATTAACAATAAGCAAGTATCATTCAGGGCTTTTGGTGAAGATGTGCTGGATACGGCTGTTGTTCCGTTTACTGGAATTAAAACTGTTCACGGCCTGCTTGGTTACAGCGGCACGGGTCAGATTACTATTACACAGACAGTACCGCTCAAGATGATCGTTCTTGGACTTGAGTACCGTTTAAGCGTGGGGAATTAACATGACACAATTAGCATTCTCAGCATTTTCCGCCGTTGGTCAAATGGCTGCTGGCGCAGCTCAAAGGCGTGGGTATGAGCAGCAAGCGGAACAGGCAGAGCTTCGCGGTCGATCTGAGGCTATTGCTTACAAACAGCAGGGCGCTGACGCTTTGCGTAATCTTAACGAAACTCTTGCGGCGATCATATCTCGTGCAGGATCAGGTGGTGTTGATCCGACATCTGGATCTGCGGCTACCATGCAAATGTATGCAATGTCAGAAGGCGCAAGGGAAAAGAACATATCTCAAGACAATCAAGTTCTGGCTCTTGGTCAAGCAAGTATGCAAGCCGGTGAATATCGATCCGCTGGAAGGGCTGCACAATTAAACTCGTTTGTGTCTGCCGTTGGAACAATAGGGCAGGGTGCATATCGCGCCGGTCAACTAACGTAGCATAGGTTAAAACATGGCAATTCTCCCAAGATATCAGCGCACCGGTGTTAAGACACGGCAACCACAGCAAATTGATTTTGCTGCGGCGAGAGAGCAAGCCAATCTAGGGCAGAACATTTCTCAGCAAATTAACCGTATGTCTGACTTTGCCTTTAAACAGCAATCTGCTGAAGCTGAACTTCGCGGCCAAAAGCGTGTGCAGCAAGAGGGTGCGCTTCCTACGCTGGAATCAATTGAGGCCGGTGGTGGTCCAAGCACTATTGCTGAAAGATCCGCATATGCTTTAGGCAGTCGCGTTGCTGTAGCTGAAATCCAGAACACTGCTGATATTGAAATAATGAGGATTCTAAGCGAAGCAGAAACAAACGAAACGCCGTTTTCTGTTGTGCAGAATAGCCTCTTAGAAGCAACTGACGGGTATTCTGAATCTCTTCGGGTTATTGATCCTGCTGCTGCATCTGTTCTTAAAGTTAATTTGCAAGGCGCTTCGGCAAGAGCAACCGAAAGATATTCAAATTATTATGTAAAGCTTCAAGCTTCTAAGCAAGCTACCAAAGTATCTAATGCGCTTGAGCTGCATTCTAATAATATTACAAAGGATGCAATTCTTCCTGGCAAAACCCTTAAATCAATAAACGATGACATTGACGCGGCTTCTGAGCTATTGGTTGGGCTGTCGGCAACAGATAGCCAGATTGATTTATTTAAAGAGCAGACCCTAAATGAGGCTGTAAGAGAAAATACTATTTATAAGTTCAATACTACCGATCTTAACGGCCAACTAGAAATGATTACCTCAATGGAGACGATACCCGTTGAGGGTATGGATCTGGAGCAAACCCAAAAATTCAGATCGTTTTTAAAAGCTAGATACAGTGAAGGTCTTGCGGTTGTAAAAGGTCAAGTTAAAGATCTTAGTAATCTCGTCATGGACCAGTATCAAATAGCTGCGGGAGGTGGCACTCCTGACCCTGAGACTATTCGAAAGCTTAGGTTGCAGTCTGTGACGTTTGGAGTTCATGCCGCTGATGTTAGGACTTCAATTTTAAAATTACAAAGAAATCTTGATACAGCAGAATCCTACCGAAAGATGTCATTAGAAGATCTAGAGCTTGAAGTCCAAAGTCTGCGAGATGGGGTTCCAAGCGTAGGTGGCGAAGGCATGGACACTCTTATTGAAACGGAAGCATTCGGCATTGCTGTCGCTTATTTGGATGCAGCGAATAAGTCTGCCGATGCCGCAAGCGCCGCTGAAAAAGCAAAGTTTAAGCCGATCATTGAAGACCTAACATATAAAACAGGCGTCTTGCAACAAAAGTTGGAAAATGGATTAGAAGTAACTCAAGAAGATTATGCCGCTATTGCAGATGATTTTAAAAAAATTCCTGGATATTTAAAAGGAAGCGAATTGCTTGACGCAGTATCAACTTTGGGTCTAACTTTGAATCTTTCAGCAGACCTGGAAAATATGAATCCCCAAAAAGTTAAAGAATATATTCAAAATATACTTAGAGACCCAAGCAAATTTGATATTAATACTGAGGCTGAATTAAATGCACTGAATTTTGCAGAAACATTCCAGACAAGCATGGAAGCGAGTATTAAGGATGATCCGCTTGCATATGCAAAAAAAGTTGGAATGTCTGACGCTTCGGGCAAAGTAATTAATATCACTCCTATTGATTGGGCGCCGGTTCAACTTGATCCTCGTTTAAAAGATGCTGATAATAGGTATTCGGTTTTTCAAGCCCCACTTGCAGACAACACCGTTGCTTCAATAAAAGAACGCATAAGTGCTGCTAATGTTGTAGCGGATAGATACGATATCCCGCCAAGATATTTTACAAACGAAGAAATAGATATTTATTCTCAGGCTCTTTTAACAGCAGATAAAGCTCAGCAAATGTTTTTGCTTGGGTCTCTAGCTGAAGGTGGTGGTATCGCTACTCCTGACATGCTGGCGGAAATATCAAAGCAAGCGCCGCAGTTTGCCGTTGCTGGTATGTTGGTAGTTCAAGGTAATATGGCTGGCGCAACCAGCTTACTTTCTGGCCTTGAGTATTTAAACGCTGGCAACAAGGTAATGCAATTTACGCCAACAAACACGGATCTCATCTTTAAAAAAGCAACAAGCTTGGCTCTGTTATATATGCCAGAAACAGAAGGGCTTGTACGTTTGGCTGCTGAAGCAATATATGCCGACAAAGCTAAACAGAAAGAAAGCTTCGATGCTGACATTTGGGAGCAGTCAATAAACACAGCTCTCGGAGGTGTTGGTGATCGCGGTGGCATTCAATCCGTTCGAGGCATACCGGTACTCTTGCCGCCATCCCTCACCAGTTCTCAAGTATCAACTGCACTGAAGAACGTGACTGTTCAAAGCCTGATGGCAGCTTCGGGTGGTCAAATTGTTGATCCCGAGCTTGTTGAAGCATTTTCAGGAAGAGGTTGGTATGTAGACGATAACAACTACAAGATTGTTTCCAACGGTGGAAATCAGTATGTAGCTATTTACGGAAATCCAGAAAAACCCAATCCGCTGTATCTTTCAGACACTTCTGGAAACCCTGTTTTCTTTGATTTGCTAGAGCTGATCGGGGCCAACAAGATCACGCCAGCGCCCATTGGTGGACAAACCCCAGAGGACATGGGATTTTTCCCAGATGAAGAGGTTGTACGTCCTGAAGGATCTGTTTCACCTAGCGACCTTGCTTTGGGCGTTAAGGCGGCAAATGATGCCATACTTACTTACGAAGATGACTTTTTAAATCCATCGGTAGCTGATGAGGTTGACCTCGTTGTTTCGCCTGAAGCTCTTTCAGCGTCTAGGGAGAGCGCTGCCGCTATGGCTAAAGCCACAAAACTAGCACAAGAAGCCAAAAGTAAAGTGACTCGTCAGCACCCTAAATATTCTGAGTTTGCCGAGTTTATGAAAAGCCCCCGCTTTAAAAAAATACTTGAAAATCCCGATAGAGAAAAAGAAGCTTTCTATCTCTGGCTTGAAAATATGGGTTATAACCAATGAACTTTGACAAGCCAGATCGTTTAAACTTTTTGCCGCAGAACGGTCTGAGTAAAGCTCCTGGTACATTAAGGGAAAACCTAACAACTGCTTTTGATAGTCTTCTTTTCGACAGCAGTGCTGGAAGTATGAGTAAAGCATTCACAATGCTTGAGATTTGGGAGCCGATTGTTAATGAGCTAAAAGAAAATGGCGCAGAGTTTATGAACCCTGCGGTTTGGTTAGCTGATGCAATGCCTACTAGGTATGATGGAAAAAGCGACGATATCTATTCCTACATCCAAGAGAACCAAGACAGCTTGCCGCAAAACTTAAAAGAAATAAATGCAGAAAAAATACAAGAGCTTGAAGATGCTTTCTTAGCTGATAAAGAATTTCAATTAGCAGAGATGTCACGGACAAGTCCTGGCATTGGCCCAGCAATAGCTAGGTTTGCTGGTGGGATGGGTGGTACTTTTGCCGATCCAGTTTCAACCGCTACAGCCCCATTTGCACTTGTTGGTGCGGGTTTAACACTTACTAAAAATGTTCTGTTGAATGCAGCAATTAATACCGTAGCTGGTGCGGCATCAGAAATTAGCGTAGAGCAATGGTATAGAGAACAGGGCAAGCAATATACCGCTGGGGATTTTGTAAGAAACGTATCACAGGGCGCAGCGTTTGGTGCTGCAATTCCTTTAGGCGGTGCTGCTATAGTCGGAACAATTCGACAAGCCAGGAGGGGTATAAACTTTTTAAAAAGTCGGCGTAATCTTAGCGATGACGATAAAGCACTTATTGATATTCTTGAGGATCAGCTTGATCTCGAAGAGTCTAATCCGCTAGAAGCTCCTGACCCAAATGCAGCTCAGTTTGAGCATGAGAGCCGCTTAGAGGCTGCTACAATTGCCATAAATACAAATACTGCCCCTAACATGCCTAACGATCCAACTGCCCCTATAAACGCCCAAGCGGCCATTGAGGCACAAGACGTAGATACTATCTACAGAGTGGAAGCAAAAAGCATTGAGGTAGACGCTAAGACTTTTCAGTTTAAATCAGGTGGTGATGAGTTTGGTGTAACTGCCAGGTTGCAAGGCATTACGAAATGGGAGCCACAATGGGCTGGAGTTGTCACTGTTTACGAATATGCTGATGGCCGCATGGCAATTGCTGATGGACACCAGCGGGTTGGTTTAGCCAAGCGCATCATGGCAAACGATCCTTCTCAGGATATCAAGCTAAATGCTTACAAACTTAGACAAGCAGATGGCATCTCTGTTGAGCAAGCAAGAATGATTGCAGCTTTGACTAATATTGTTGAAGGTAGCGGTACTGCTGTGGACGCGGCAAAGGTGTTGCGGGTAGATCCTTCTAGGCTTCCAGATCTTCCGCCAATGTCGGAGCTTGTTCAGCAAGCCAGGGGCATTATGCCTCTAAGCGATAATTCATTTAGCATGGTTGTTAATGGTATCGTCCCGCCAAAATATGCAATGTACGTTGGGCGATTAATTGAAGACAAAAGTCTGCAAGATGCAGCAATGCGGGTTTTAGCCAAGTCTACCCCAGAAAGTAAATTCCAAGCTGAAGCAATGGTTCGCCAGGTGCGCGATCTACCTTCCGATCAAGTAAAGCAAATTGATTTGTTTGGTGAAGAGTTTATGACAGAAAGCTATGTGTTCGAGCGTGGCAAGATCTTGTCTAAAGCATATGCAGAACTACGCCGTGACAAAGCGGCATTTGAAACCCTGGTCCGTAACTCTGAGCGCCTGGAAGCTGAAGGCAATGTTCTGGTTACTGAGGCCAATCAAAGAAAGGCGACTACAGATGCCCAAACGATCGCGCTCCTACAAACGCTTGCAAACCGCAAAGGCCCCCTCTCAGATGCCCTTAACGAAGCCGCAAGGACAGCCAGAGACACAAACGACTATGGACCAGCCACAAGCGGATTCATTGGCGCTGTCAGACGATCAATTGACGCAGGCGATTTCGAAAGCGTATCAAATAGCGACATTGGGCGCTTTGTCGATGGTTCGCCAGAGGTCTCTAGACCTGAAGTTAAAGAGCCAGATCTCGATGGCTTCGACGAGCCGACAGGCGTAGCTGGCGACCAGCAGACCGAGCAGCTCATGGTAGATATGTTCGGTGCAGATGAGGTGGCTCCTGCTACTCCTGTTCGACCAACTGCCAAAATGGAAGCAGATCTCAAAGCACGTCAACCGGTGAAAGATATTGATGAGGACGTCGATCCAGATTTAGATGCCGCTTCGGCTGATGTAGGCCCTGATTTCGTAGTTCCTGTTGGGCAAAAGCTTAACCCCGATACGAATGAAGTTGAGATTGTGTCTCTGTCTTTAAGGGATCTAAAGGGGCTAATGGATGAAGAAGACGCAATGGTCCGGCGTTTAGATTTCTGCACAATCGGGGGTAATGCGTAATGAGTTTTGATAGATGTATTGACGATGGCGTTGAAGCTGGTGAGATCTCTCAAGAAAAAGCAAACGAGATTAAAGCAAACCGCAAGGAATTATTTGAACAGTATGAGTTTCAAATGTCTCCTGCTGCTGCAAGCGCCAAGGCTGACATAGATACAGTAATTGCAATGAAGAAAGCTTCGAAGGAAAAGAAGCGCCGCACGATGTTGCAAGCAAAAACTTGGACAAGATTGCGGATGCACCTGGATACCGCCGTAACAACTCTTGGATATCAAGACAAATTCAAAGCCTCATTAGACATTCTTGCTGAGTCGAATACCTCTAAGCTGGTAAGCGTTGCTCAGTTGCACAAAGTTGTAAACAATGCTGCAACAGCAAAGATGACAGATTTCTTAGCTACGTTTAAAAGGGACATGGCTGGCAGAGTCAGGAACAAAGCTCAACTTAAAAATGTTGTTAAAGAAGTGTTCGGCAAAGATACCGGCGATGTAAATGCAAAGCAGATGGCGCAAGCCTGGGCGGAAGCTGCCGAGTATCTGCGTAAGAGATTTAACGCTGCCGGTGGTGCAATACCGAAGCGCAAGGATTGGGGAATGCCCCAGTTTCACGACTTTCTTTCTGTGAAGCTGGCTGGTTTTAATAACTGGCGTGACTTCATTGAGCCAAGGTTAGACTTAACAAAGATGGTAGATGAGCAAACTGGCTTGCCATTTTCTAAGCAAAAGATTGAGCTGGTTCTAAAAGATTCTTGGGAAACAATTCAATCGAACGGACAGAACAAAAACAAACCAGGCACTATTGTTGGAAGCCAGACATTTGCGTCAAGAAACCAAGATCACCGTTTCTTTGTTTTTAAAGACCCAGATTCTTGGATGGAATATCAAGAGAAGTTTGGGAACTCTAACCCATTTGATGCAATGATAGGTCACCTGGATAATATGTCTCGCGACATTGCTATGATGGAAGTTATGGGTCCAGATCCTAAAGCAACTATGGGATTTATTAAGGATACATTAAACAAAGAAGCAAATATTTCAAAAGATCCAAAAGACATAGATCGCGCGAATAGGGCCATTTATACACTTGATAATCTTTATTCTGCAACAATTGGTACTAACAACGCTCCGATCAATGGCAAGGTGGCATTAACCTTTGCAGGAGTGCGGCAAATGTTGCAATCTGCTATGCTTGGTAGCGCGTCTATTCTTGCTATGACAGGCGATGCTAACTTTGGCAGAATCGCCAGGACAATGAATGGCCTTCCCCAAAAGAAAATGCTTTCGAACTATTTAAAACTGATGAACCCTCTAGGTCTTGAGGAAAGAGCCAAGCTTGCCATGAGGATTGGTCTAACCGCTGAAGGCTATACAACTATGGCGGCTGCTCAGATGCGGTTTGTTGGAGATATTTCTGGACCAGAGATTACCAGGCGTACCGCTGATTTTGTAATGAGGGCTTCACTGCTTTCTCCCTGGACCAATGCTGGCAAGTGGGCATTTGGTATGGAGTATCTAGGGTTCATTGCTGACAATGCCTCTTTGAAGTTCGATGAGCTTCCTACAAATATGCAAAAAACTATGGACCATTATAATATCGGGTCTGATAAATGGGACATTATTCGAGCTACCACGCCTTACGATTACGAGGGGTCTAAGTTTCTAAGGGCAGAGGACATTGAAAACCGCACGGATATAAACCCAGAATTAGCCCGTGACCTTGCAACAAGTTTGTCGGCGCTTATTGAGACTGAAACTAACTATGCGGTCCCCAGCAGCTCTCTCCGTGGACGTGTGGCCCTAACCGGCGACACTAGACCAGGTACAGTGGCCGGTGAGATGACAAGATCTTTTGCGATGTATAAGAATTTTGGTGTCACTTTAATAAACACTCACATCCTGCGAAGTCTTGCAAAGCCAACGATCGCAGGAAAAGGAGTGGCCCTTTCGGACCTTATAATAACAAGCACTCTTATGGGCGCTTTAGGTTTGCAAATGAAAGAAATTACTAAAGGTCGAGATCCCAGGGAAATGGATACCCCAGAGTTTTGGGGCGCAGCTCTATTGGCCGGTGGTGGTCTTTCTTTGCTCGGTGATTTTTTAAATAGCTCCACAAATAGATACGGCGATGGTTTGGCTGGAACGATAGCTGGCCCTGTGGTTGGACTTCTTGGTGATATTGGAGAACTTACTGTTGGAAATATAGGTGAATTACTGTCAGGTAATAACACCAACTTCGCAAGTGAAGCAATTTCGTTTACTGGTAGGTATTTTCCCGGTTCAAGCATTTGGTATGTCCGTGCGGCAATCGAGCGCAATGTTACTGAACGGGCTAAATTGTGGGCAGATCCAAACGCCGCTTCCAAAATGAGAGCGCTAGAATCTAGGTATAGACGCAATACCCAGCAAGAACATTGGTGGCGTCCAGGTCAGCGTTTGCCAGGTAGAGCGCCAGAGCTATCAAAGATGTTTGAGTAAGTGAAACAAATCTGTTATAGAATGAACAAAGGAACGGGAATTAGACATGAGTGATACCGCAATCAACCCGGTCACGCGCCGAGTTCAGTTCACAGGTAATACTGGAACTGGTCCCTTTGCCTTTACTTTCAATATCTTGACTGATGGTGATATCGCTGTCTACAAGAACACAACAGCCCTTACATTAACGGCAGATTATTCTGTAACTATCAACGTAAATGGAACCGGATCTGTTACTCTTGTTGCCGCATTAGTCAGCACAGATGTTCTTACTATTATTGGTGGGCGCCAGCTTGCCCGTACAACAGATTTTGTTACTGCCGGTGATCTTCTAGCTTCAAGCCTAAATGAGCAACTTGATAGTAATGTTATCATGGCTCAACAGCTTGACGAAAAGCTGGGCCGTGGTTTGTACGTTAATCCTGGTGATGTTTACACAGATCTTGAGCTGCCTCTGAAAGATGCTCGTAAGGGTACTGTCCTTGGCTTTAATGCAACTACCGGCGATCCAGAACCAGGCCCAGAGATCGGTGATGTGGATAGCCTCGCAGCAATCTCTGGTGATATCAAGACGCTCGCTGAGATCCAAGATGGCACGGTTGCCACTGACGCGATTACAAACGTCAACACGGTCCGCGCAAATGTAACGACTGTTGCTGGTATTTCTGGGAATGTGACTACGGTTGCGGGTATTGCCTCAGATGTTACTGCGGTTGCAGCAGACGCCACTGACATTGGCACGGTCGCTGGTCAAACCACCCAGATCGGTTTGCTGGGTACTGCTGATGCTGTGGCTGATATGAATACCCTTGCTGTTGCAGGTATTATTACAGACATGGATATTATTGCAGACAATGTTAGCGGTATTGGAGTAGTTGCAGGAGATATAGGATATGTAATTGCTGTAGCCATTAACGCTTCAAACATTAACACTGTTGCGGCTGATGGCACTGATATTGGAACAGTTGCCACTTCAATAGCTAGTGTTAATACTGCGGCAACAAACATTGCCTCGATCAATACAAACGCAACAAACATTACTGACATTCAGGGCGCTTCTGCAAATGCTGCTACTGCAACAACACAGGCTGGTATAGCAAGCACTCAGGCTGGCATAGCGACAACCAAAGCTGGCGAATCTGCTGCATCTGCATCAGCTAGTGCAACATCTGCTACTGCATCTGAAGCGGCTAAAGATGCTGCTCTCGCTGCATTAGATAACTTTGATGATCGGTACTTAGGGGCTAAGGCTTCCGATCCAACCTTAGACAATGATGGCAATGCTTTAGTTGCAGGTGCTTTATATTACAACACGACTGACGATGTAATGAAGGTGTACACTGGTTCTGTTTGGGTAGCTGCTTATGCTTCGC
>TARA_R110000764_G_scaffold73382_4_pt1 | contig 17604 bp, 8 predicted proteins | sample TARA_R110000764 | Tara Oceans TARA_R110000764 (sample SAMEA4398111) | marine metagenome | biome: Polar Biome; feature: [SRF] surface water layer (ENVO:00010504); material: water (ENVO:00002006), including particulate matter (ENVO:01000060) such as... | depth 5 m | reverse complement strand
CAAAAGGAATACCGACAGATCTTCCAAACGTTCGGGGGTAAGATCTTCAGGATTATGAACATAAAATGGATTGATGCCCAGGTTCTTCCCACTCTCATATCTCAGAACGGTATATTGTTCGGGATAAAGCTTTGCAAACTTGGTGTAGGATCCTCCGAGGTCGATAATGACCAGCCGGACACCGGCCTCGAAGTACTGACGGAGTATATTATTGGCCAGAAAGGATTTGCCCTCGCCCGTTGGGGCGAAAATGGCAAAATTCCGTGCTTTGATACGTTTTTTTCGGTCATCCCAGACATCCTTTAGTACTGGGATGTTGTGTTCACGGTCGTTGAATATGATCCCTGTAGCATCCGATTTGTAGTTGCTATTGTTGATATATAGGCACAGGGCATGTTTCAGGTCGGTTACATAAAGATCTTCGTCCGAAAAATTGGGGGAGAAACAGAAATAACTATTAAGGATATAATTTTTTCGTTCCTCCCCCCTGGGGTAGTAGGGGACAATATCGAGCTCCTTGAACTCGGTCCTTATTTTTGAACCAATTTTTGCAAGTCCCTTAACTTCGGGATGCCAATAGATAACATTGAGATGGCCCCGGATGATGCGCGAGCTGTCATCATTATTGATCTGGTCAAGAATCTGTTGGACTTTTGCAAGTGTTACCTTGTTCTGGGAACCAAAATTGGAACTTTTGTTAAGTTCTTCGATCTTCTTGTCCAACAGCTTTCGCCATTTATGTTTATCGTCCAGGTAGATGATCTGGTTTACGATATGGCTTTCGTTCAAGGCGAGTCCCAGTCCATCGATGAACCCCTGATGGAACACAAAATCGTCCGAGGTAAACCGTTCATTGGTCTTGCTGCTCAGGACATGCTCCCCAAAGCAGAGCTCACTGTTTATGGCCAGAACATCAAAGAGATTCTCCCCGATAGAAATCTTGGACCTGTCCAAAAGGATGTCGGTATCAAAGCCTTCATTAAATCCATTAAAATAGTTGTCGGTTATGGAAAGGATTTCCTTTTCGGCCAAAGGAACGAACTGCATTTTGCGACTGTTGTTGATAAAGGAAACGGAATCGTTTACGGAGTCCATAAAACTTTTAATATTATCGTCCAGTTCCAGGGGAATCACTTGGGGCACTTTTCGAAAAGGGTCCACATATTTGGCATTGTTCAAGGCTTTGTTCTTTGTTAGGATGAAAAACAGAAAGCATCTATGTTCAATGTACTCCCGACCCTTGAAATGCTGATATGTGGCCTTAGCCAAAAAGGTGGTATTGGCCAGGTTTTCAGAAGTGAATTGCTTCTTTAAATAAACATCCTGTTTGTGGATTACACATCCGATGGGCAACGATTTGATAGCTTGAAACCAGGTGCCGTGGATATCCTCAAAATCCTTCTCCGAAAGGGAATGGATTTCTGGCAAGGAACCCTCATAACATAGGATTACATTGCCGTTATTGGCAAAGACAATATTGTCTCGTATATCCGCAATAGGATGGTGTGCCGAAAGATTAATCTTGTCCATAAGTAAAAAAGGAAGATTTCTTGTTGCTGATGATTTTTGGGAATACCCCCCAAAGGGTAATTGGTTGTGGGTTGTTTGTAATCCTGATCAAGGCTATATAAAGGCCGGCATTGAATACCATTACACCCATGATCATCGCAAGACTGAACGAGAAAATGATGATCATTAAAGAACCGACCACACAAATCATCTGAAGGGCAAAAAATGAGATGGACAGGCCGAATATCATGGCCTGTTTTCTGATGTTGCGATATACCTCGAATTTTCGCATTAGACCACAATTCCTATTAAGTAAGTAAAGATGCCGACCACTGCCCCTGCGATAAGGACAAAGACCAGTACCCTGGTAATACCCTTTTTTAGGTCTGAATTTTCGCCAAAGAAATGGCCGGCATTGAACAGGAAGCCGATTAGGAAGATGACCCCGAGTATAATGGGAAAGATGGTCCGGATAGTATCAGAAACATCATTGACAGAGTCTTCTATTCCGCCTATTTGGGCATAGGTTGACCCCGTCGTCATAAGTAAGAGTAAGAGAGTTTTAATTGGTTTATTCATGACTGTACGTTTTTTAAAGCCCTTCAATTAATGTTGAAAGACCGGTTGATGAATTTTTCATTATGGAATTTCTAAAGGATGGTAGAAATCGATGGGAATCGAATAAATTTTAACAGTTGAAAGCGTTAAAATTTCACGGATTAGAGATGATTTAGGGAAAACGATGAAAATTGTGCAACACGCACTTTAAAATTCGAACAGTATGAAGCATTTTTGGATAGTTTGCCTTTGGATGGGTTTTGCCCCTTTTTGTAATCCTACACTGGCTCAAGAAAATAGACGACAAATGATAATCCTCGACCCCGGCCATGGAGGGGTGGATTCGGGAGCTATTGGAATTAATGGAATCATTGAGAAGGATGTCGTCCTGGAGGTAGCTAAGGAAGCGATACGTTTGAACAGGCAACTGTTTGGAAATACCTTGGATATCTATTTGACCAGATATAATGATACTTTAATTTCTTTGGGTGATAGGACCAAGTTGGTAAAAATTTTGCAACCTGATGTTTTTATTTCTATTCATTGCAATCAAGCAGCAAGGAAGGCGGCCCAAGGCATTGAGGTATACGTGCAGCAACCAAATACTACCACTAACTCTGACCTACAGTCCAAATCCGAAAACTTGTCGGAATCAATCCTTTCGGAATTCGATAATGCTTTGGGGTTTAAAATTAGGGGAATGAAATATGCCAATTTTCAGGTGCTAAGAGAGACCCAAGACATCTGTCCTGGGGTGTTGTTGGAGGTGGGTTATTTGTCTAATTGGGAGGAGGCGGAGCATAGTAGTAAGAAGGCGAGTATTAGGGGGTATGCGATGGTGATAGTTCAGGCTTTAATGAAAGAATGTTATGCGGAATATAATTAGTACATTGGTCTAGATATTATTGGCTATATTCAGAGAAATTGTAATTACAACAATTGCACTATTAAGGAAATAGTAGTGTCGGAAGTGCAGCCTTCGAGCCTATACTAGATAAGAATACCGTCCGTAGAATGGAGAGAAGATTATTACGGGAAATATTCACACTCGGACTTGGGATGTATACAATCAAAGGAATGCTAAGACCTATTTGAGAAAAGAATTCTTTACCGAAACGAATATAATAAATCTAAAATTTGTTGAATTTAGAGATTTCCTAAAAAGGGTTAGGCTACAAGAAGAATTAATACCGAAGTTGTACTGCTTTTTCAATTTCTATTTTTCATTCTCAAAATTGGAACGTAACATATGGCTAATAAAAAAATACTAATTTTCCACTATTTTTTAAATTTTGCCTACGTATATTATACAAACCTTAGATTTAAACATTGGGTTGCAAGGCAGTGACAAGTATGAACAAATTAATGGATTGGTCTACAAGGGAGGACGTAAAAGCATTTTTTCATAAATCTTTCATTAAGAAAAATAGTTTAAAATCGTGAATTGCTATGGACAATAAATTGAAGTCAAAAGAATGGTATAAAAGACCAATTTAATTTTAGCCTTCTGCAATAATTGGGTTTTGTTAATTCTTCCAGATTCCATAATGTCTATTTTGATTTGTTTATGTTGTGGGCTGACATATCTTAGCATTTAAAGAAGCCTATATTAAAAGGAGGCCTAATTCAAGATTAGGTCTGAATGGAATTCCAGGCAGGGTATACCTACAGATCAACCATGCGCATTTAAAAAACAATTAAAAGATAATTAGAAAATGAATAAAACTGTTCTCATCACCGGAAGCACAAGTGGCATTGGTTTGGCCATAGCCGGTCAATTTGCTAAGGAAGGCTATCAAATAATGTTTCATGGTTTAGAAGCCAATGGCAATGAGATTGCAAAAGAAGTAGGAGAGAAGTACATGGTAAAGGTTGCATTTTCCAATGCCAATTTGCTTAAATCAGAAGCTGTGGAGGACTTAGTTTCGCAAACCATAAGCATCTTTGGGCATTTGCATGTGTTAATCAATAATGCAGGAATCCAATATGTGTCACCCATTGAGGACTTTCCAAATTCTAAGTACGAAAATATCATCGCCATCAACATGAATGCGGTTTTTTATGCGTCCAAAGCTGTTTGGAACCAAATGAAAAGACAGCAGTTTGGTAGAATCATCAATATTTCTTCCGTTCATGGCTTGAGAGCTTCAGAATTCAAAACGGCTTATGTAGCAGCAAAACATGGCGTTGTTGGAATGACCAAGGTATTGGCATTGGAAGGTGCTCCTTTTAATATTACTTGTAATGCCATTTGTCCAGGTTATGTAAAAACGCCTTTGGTAGAGGGTCAAATAATTGACCAAGCAAAAGCACACCAAATGACAAAAGAAGAAGTGGTAGAAAAAGTAATGCTTAAAAAACAAGCCGTCAAGCAGTTTGTACCTGTTGAGACCATTGCAGACATGGCGCTATTATTGGCAAAAGATACTTCTACAACTATTACAGGTACATCTTTTGCTTTAGATGGCGGTTGGTCAGCTCAGTAGAATTTTGGTTATCACAATCCATTAAATGTAGTTGCTCCTAGAGATTTTTTTGTGGTAATGCCATTTCTACTCTTATTGTATGCTGCGCCCAGAGGTTTGCTTGTGATTTTATTTGCTACGCTAACTACGTTTCCTGCTTACTTTTTAATAAACCCATAGTGGCTATCTGCCTTTTTTATGGAGAAATGGTGGGATTTATTAGGAGACATAGCGAACACCTTAAATGACTTTGTGTGTACCTGCAGAATACCCGATGCCTCAGAGTTAATAGTAAAAACATTTCCGCAAGGGATCGTCACCGTACGCCTAATTATTATCTCACCTATCAAAAAAAGGAGAATTCATACCCTAGTATTCAACAGACGTCCTCGAAAAACAGCTTATCCTTGATAATGTAAACCTTATATTTTTTCATTTATAAGGTTTACATTATTCCTTTTGTATTTTGAAATTAATTTAGGATCCAAATCTTTGTCCGTTATAACATAATCTATAATTGAAACCGGGGCAAAATTCACAAATGAGTCTTTCTCTATTTTGGTTGAATCACAAAGCAAAAAAACTTCCTCGGCATTTTCAGCCATTTTCAGTGTAATTAGGGATTCATTTTCATCATATGACGATAATCCTCTGGATAGTGATATTCCATCTGAACCAATAAAGGCTTTATTTGCATGATAATGTGAAATAGCACGTTCAGCGGAAGGACCATAAATTGCTTTTCGCTCATTGAGAACTTCTCCCCCAATTACCATCAGCTTAATATTATCGAAGTTAATAAGCTCCGATACCACGGGAAGAGAATTGGTAATAACCGTTATTTCTTTTTTGGAAATATATTTTGAGAGAAATGAAATTGTTGAACCGCAATCAATAAAAATGATATCATTTTCCTTTATGAATTTAGAAGCGATCTTACATATATACTCCTTATTTTCCATGTTTTGGTTAATCTTGCTACTATAGGTGAAGAGGTTTTCTGTAGCCGTGTTTTTAATTGCGCCGCCATGAGTTCGTATCAGCAAACCTTTTTCTTCTAATTCCGATAAATCGCGCCGAATAGTGGCCTCCGACGCCCTACATTCATCTACAATCTCTTGTACTGAGACCGAATCATCATCGTTCAAGAGATTTAAAATAATCTTTTTACGTAATTCCGGTGTTTTTAGTTTTTTAGTCTTCATTATGTCCGAGTCAACTTTAATAATTTTAGGAAAACGATTAATTCAATCAGTTATGCACAAAATATAATCAAAGTTATTAAAATAATGTCCTTTTATTTAGATATATCGTAAAATTAATGTAACCAGACTATACGCTCCAAATCTTGTGTCTGATCAATTGTGGTAAGTCGATAACTTTGACAATACAGAAAAAAATCGTTGAAAGTGTGGAAATTATTATCATACTTTATTAATATTTTTGATATATTGTGATTATATTTGATTGGTTCGGTCATGTTGATATTTGAAAATCACCAACAATCTAAACATAAAATCAAATCATTTGATTGTCTCAAGTTGCTTAATTAACAAATAAATGGTTTTTCAGAACATTTTTTTTTGATAAAAAAAAGAACATAAATATTTATTGGGCGGAGGTAGAGGTGATAAAGAGGGAAATTGCCTGACAAAGTTTTTCCTATAGATAAAAATGCTGAATTTCTTAAAGGATTGGATTTTTTAATCATTGATATGCCACAAACAGATACTAATGACGGAATAAATAGGGAGACCTATGAATCGGAATTCCATGAGGGCATCTGTATCAACACGATTAAACTAAATACGTCACTAAAAAAATGAAATTTATAATCTTTCTATTAATTCTTACTCCTTTTGTAAATTATTGTAGCCCAAATGATGTAAAACAAGAAGTTATAGAAACTCTTTTGCCATTAGAACTAGTTTCCATTATAACTTTTCCGAAGAACTATCAATTTTATGCCAGAGATAGCAATAACAAAGCATTAATTCCAATAACTGGGACAGCAGAGAGTGTTGTAGATAGTTTAATAATTAGGGTGCACCAAAATAATGGCATCGTAACTAGAACGGCATTTCATGCTGTAACTAATTTTTCTCTTAATGTAGAAATAGAAGCGCTCTTACATAACTATACCATTGAGCTGTTTTCAAAATTAAAGGATGAAGAGACACTTGTTGCATCTGCCACTAATGTAACAGCTGGTGATGTATATGTTATAAGCGGGCAATCTAATGCTTGGGCAACAGACTGGGACAATGTCTATAATGATGAAGATTTACCGCCTAATGCACAATGGGTAAGGACAATTGGTGCTATGCATGTTTATAATAAATCGGCTATTTATCCCGAAGCGAAAAACACAGATTGGTATTTGGCAAGGGGTAAAGCACCCGTTAGCATTGATGGGGGTCAACTTATTGGAAATGCAATGATCGGAGTTTTAGGTATGAATGTTGGCCTTAATTTGGTCAAATCGGAGGTTGTGCCCATTGCTATTATAAATGGTGCTGGCGGTGGTGGTGCTATTTCATTTTATCAAAAAACGGAAAATTATGATTTGGATATGCCTTATGGGCGTTTACAATACCGATTGGAAGCATCGGGTTTGAAGGATAAAATAAAAGCCTTTATTTGGAACCAAGGTGAGAATAATGCAGGAGACGATGTAATAGATTATAAAAAAGCTCTTAACACCTTATATAGTTCTCTCAAGGAAGATTATTATTTTGAAAAATTTTATGTTATCCAAACACCACCTGGATGCAATTCTAAAAGTGGACATCAAACAATAAGAGAAGCGCAAAGACGATTTGTTGAAGAAAACGAAAATGTTAATATAATTACTCGCCATGGATTTTCAACAAACCCAAAAACATTGGATGGCGATTATTTTATGCCAGATGGTTGTCATTACCACGCACATGGTTACGAGGTTTTAGCAGATTGGATTGCCAATAAAGCCAGATATGATTTTTATGGAGAAACTTTAGATTACGAAGCACCAAAAGTAATTAGTGTAAAATCAGTATCATCAACGATTTTAGTTATTGAGTTTGACAAGGCTGTTATAATTCAATCAGACTTATTGGTTGATGGGGTTTTGTATTCAATAAAAGACAATTTGTTTGCCATAAACAGTACTAGAACAACTTCCATTTCCAATATAGAGGTTTTGCACGAAAACAAGAAAAAAGTAAGGCTGATATTTTCAGATCAAACTATTTCTATAGGGGATACTTTGACCTATATGTTAAATGATAATTACCCATCTACTTCCATTACATATAGAGGCCCTTGGATTGTTGATTTTAACTCGGGTGTTGGGGCAATTGGTTTTACCATAACAATAGAATAAGATCTTGAATAGAGATCGTTAAGGTGATATTAAATACATCTTTTAATAAAGTTAAGATCTATTTATTTATAATTAGTAATCAGATTATGAACAGAACATACATTTTACTTAGAGCTTTTATTTTATTTGGTTTTTATAACTATGCTCAGAACTCTGGTTCACCAAAGCAGAAATCTACTGTGCTCATGCAGAATGGCAAAGTGGCTTTGACTCAGCTAAGTGATTCTGTCATAAGTGAACACGGCTGGTACACCAATACATTGCTGCAATTTAATGATGGCCTGTTACTAGCTAATGGATTATCAAAAGAGCCCATTGAAAATTCTAAAGAATGGTGGAGGATATCTGAGGATGGAGGTATTACTTGGAAACCATATAATAAAACCAAGAATAAGGACTATACACGAATCAATCCAACAATAATTGAGCGTCGGGATGGCACGGTGATTAGTTGGGCGGACGCATGGGATCTGAAGACGGACTATCTGGGACAACCAGGACAGCCTGTAATGCAATCGATAATGAACGCACCTACATTGGATGCGGTGATTTCAGGTCAGGGGATCAATGCGGAGGTGACGGTTAATCTTCCCTATATGGTACCTCTAAAAGGTGATAACCTGGATGAACCGCCTGCTTATACCCTAGCTATATGGGGAAAGATGGTGGAGGCAGATTACGGATATCTGCTCCAGGCTGTTTATCCAGGCTTTGCTTACGATAATTCGCCTCGCTTATGGGAGGAACAAACATCGCCAGCTTTTAAATATCGTACAAGCCTAATTTATTCTCAGGATGACGGTGTAACCTGGCACTACCTGTCAACCGTGGCCTCACCAGAACAATATCCACTACCAGCACTATCGGAGGGCTATTGTGAGCCCGATTTACTATACTTTGGTGACGGGGAACTACTGTGTGTCATGCGTACTGGAGGGAATCCAGCGGGCACACTTAATGAACGATATACTCCACTGGTAAGTTGTCGTTCATCGGACGGCGGTCTAACTTGGTCACCACCGGAACCAATAGCTTCTTTTGGAGTCGCACCAGTTCTTATGCAAATGAGTAGCGGTCTGATCGTGTGCCTTTCCGGACGGCCTGGTTTCTTCTTGCTCTTCAGTAATGATGAAGGTAAAACATGGTCTACCCCACACTGGGTGAGCAAATCGAACGGTCAATGGGGCCGCAGCTCAAGTGGCTATGGGAAATTAATAGAACTTGAACCCGGAGTTCTTGGAGTCGCCTATGACGAATATTCCGGCGAAGGGGATGACGCCCAAATAGTGACGAGGTTTCGCCGCTATCGTGTCAAATAATTTCTTGCAAGGGCTTTTCCCTGTACTTGGCCTAGCGAATTATTATTTTTTTTAGCTACATTAAAACGGACATAGTGCTGCGGGCGAAAGTGAAGCTCCTTAAGCGGATGAAAGTGGGCCTGTAAAAATCGATTCTATTTTAGCAAAGCTTTGTCGCATGAATTGTTCTAATCAAAACTTCTCGAAAACAAAAGATTAGTCTAAAGTTATTGGAGAACAAGTATATTTATAAGGTTCATATTATTCCTTTTGTATTTTGAAATTAATTTAGGATCCAAATCTTTGTCCGTTATAACATAATCTATAATTGAAACCGGGGCAAAATTCACAAATGAGTCTTTCTCTATTTTTGTCGAATCACAAAGTAAAAAAACTTCATCCGCGTTTTCGGCCATTTTCAGTGTAATTAGGGATTCATTTTCATCATATGATGATAATCCTCTGGCTAGTGATATTCCATCTGAACCAATAAAGGCTTTATTTGCGTGATAATGTGAAATAGCACGTTCAGCGGAAGGACCATAAATTGCTTTTCGCTCATTGAGAACTTCTCCCCCAATTACCATCAGCTTAATATTATCGAAGTTAATAAGCTCCGATACCACGGGAAGAGAATTGGTAATAACCGTTATTTCTTTTTTGTAAATATATTTTGGGAGAAATGAAATTGTTGAACCGCAGTCAATAAAAATGATATCGTTATCATTTATGAACTTAGAAGCAATCTTACATATATACTCCTTATTTTCCATATTTTGGTTCATCTTGCTACTAAAGGAAAAGAGGTTTTCTGTAGCCGTGTTTTTAATCGCGCCACCATGAGTTCGGATCAGCAAACCTTTTTCTTCTAATTCCGATAAATCGCGCCGAATAGTAGCCTCCGACGCCTTACATTCATCAACAATCTCTTGTACTGACACTGAATTATCATCGTTCAAGAGATTTAAAATAATTTTTTTACGTAATTCCGGTGTTTTTATTTTTATTTTTTTAGTATTCATTATGTCCGAGCCAACATTAATATTTTAAGGAAAATGATTAATTCAATCAGGAATAGGCAAATTTAGTGAAGATAATCTTATCTATAACAATTGAAGCTTTAAATAACTGCAAGTATTATTGGGGGATTCAAGAGCGAAAACGCTAATTTTTTTAAAATTAATTCTCCGATGACGAATCCTGAAAGGTATTTTAGGTTTAAATTAAGTCGGTCTGAGTTTCTGGCTTCAATTTCGGACGCAACAAGTTCGTTGTGAAGAATAGAATGCCTCAAGACCACTAGTGATCAACGTGGCTTTAAGCCCCTGAGTGTGTCCTAAAGCTTCTTGGCCGTCAGCGACAAGATTCTTTCCATCAGTTTTTCTGTTCCAATAACCTAATATGCATAAATCATAACTCGATTAAACAATAACCGTTTATTTGCGTAAAATGTATTCATAAATGTTTGGATTATTAATATATTTGATTACATTTGATCGTATATGATTAATATAACCATATTTAATCATATAAATTGATTGCAACAATCAAGGCTGAAGTAATATAATTATGCGGAGTTAGTTTATAAAACCGTAAAAGTTGATGAGGCAGCTTATTTTAAAAGACCACTTTGTTTTAAATATGTCGATATCGATTGAATCTATTTGAAAAATTAAATAATAGCGACCTAATAAAAATTAACTAACTATGAAAATCAATTAATTATGAAAAAAAACCTAAGAAAAAAGAATGTATGGATGTTGCCATTTAAAAGGTGGTGTATTCTGTTAGCAGCTTTAATGGTGAATCAGATAAGTGCCAATGACATGTCTAATGATTCCGAACATTTAGAAAAAACGATTAATTTAATGCATCTTATTTCAGTTAAGAACGTGAAAGGTCAAGATGTTTTGATAAATGGAACTGTTACCGATGAAAACGGACAACCTATTCCAGGTGTAAATGTTTTAAACAAAGCCACCTTAAATGGCACTATCACGGATTTCGATGGTAATTTTAGCCTAAGTGTATTGGATGACGAGGTGGTTCTTAGTTTTAGTTATTTAGGGTTTAAGACTCAAGAAGTCCTTGTGGGGAGTCAAACTACCATAAATGTTATATTGGTGGAAAATGCAACCAATTTGGATGAAATTGTACTTGTTGGTTATGGTACTCAAACCAGGGGTCAAGTTACCACGGCGATTTCTAAACTGGATACAAAGGTCATGGAAAATGCTGTCTTTGCAAATGCCGCTTCCGCATTACAAGGTACTTTGGCGGGTGTAAGAGTGCAAAGTATTTCAGGGCAACCAGGTGCAGCCCCAAGAATAATTGTACGGGGAGGGACTTCTATTAATAACCCTAATGGTGCCACACCTTTGTATGTGATAGATGGCGTTCAGCGATCGGATATGAACAATATTGCAGCAGATGATATAGAGTCTATTCAAGTCCTTAAAGATGCTGCTTCTACATCTATTTATGGTGCGCTAGGTTCAAATGGGGTGGTTCTTATTAAAACAAAGTCAGGAAAAGCTGGTAAAGTAAGTGTTAGTTATCGCCTTAATTCTGGTATAACAAACGTTGGTAGACTGTATGACATGGCAAATGCCCGAGATTATATAACATTATCTAGATTAGGAATGGTATCACGAGAAGGGCAACCGGATAATTTATTTAGACTTGGCTTAGCTGATGCGTATGGCACTGGAAATGATTTAACCAATAATACAGCCCATACTACCCAGTACTTAACAGCTGAAAATGAATACAAACTGAGTGAAGGATGGGAAAGTATGCCAGATCCTGTTGATCCTTCGAAAACACTTATTTTTAAGGAAACTGATTGGCAAGATGTACTATTTAGAACCGGTATTATTAATGATCACCATCTTTCTGTTTCTGGTGGTACTGAAGCCGCTAGAGTGAATGCAAGTGTTGGATATTTGACTCAAGAAGGGACAGCAATCAGATCTGATTTTAATAGGTTTACCGCGAATTTGAACGGAAACTTAAAAGTCAACGATAATTTAGAGGTTTTTGCAAGTATGGTGTATGCTAGAACACATGCTAATGAAATTAATAATTTTGCAAATACATTTTCAAGAGCTATGACGCTTCCGCCAACAACAAAATATAAGTTTGAAGATGGAAGCCTTGCACCTGGTGTGCAAAGAAGTGAGGCAAACCCGGAGTATTTATTAAACTTGGAACAAAATGAAAATGTAATCGATAATCTAACTTTACTTGGTGGGTTTCATTATAAAATAGTACCTGGGTTAACCTTCGACCCTCAGGTTTCTTTATATAGTAATACAAGTAATAGAGCTTATTTTATGCCTTCATTTTTGGCTGGTCCATCAAATCTAAATACGTCGCGCCAGTCAATTGCATCGAATTATAGAACCCGTAATACGCAAGTCGATGCGGTTTTTAATTACAAATTACTGAATAGTTCGAATCACAATTTTGGATCAACTTTCGGCTTTTCTTATGTAAAAAGAACAAACAATACTTTAAGGGCTGAAGGATCGGGAGCGGCTACCGACAATATTCCAACTCTAAATGCTTCTTCAGTACCTGTCAGTGTTTCTAGTACAGTTAGCAATCGTGTAATAATGGGCTATTTTGGAAGAGTTAATTATAATTATGATAATAAATATTTCTTATCTGTAAATGCCAGATATGATGGAGCCTCTAATTTGGGGTCTAAAAATAAATGGGGATTATTCCCAGGTATTTCCTTGGGATGGAATTTGCACGAAATGAGTTTTTGGGATGTTTTTCCTGATAATGTGTTTAGTTTGAAATTAAGATCGAGCTATGGTGTAAATGGAAATATTGGTAATCTTACCGACTATGCAGCACAGGGTGAATATAGTGTGGGAAACAGGTATTTTGGTAACTCGGCGCTACAATTAAGTGATTTACCAAATGATAATTTGCAATGGGAAGAATCAAAAACTATCGATGTAGGTGCAGATATTGGGCTTTTTAATGGTAGAATTAACATAATTGCAGATTATTACAGAAGGGAAACCGATAATCTCATTACTGACCTTATCTTGCCACCTTCTAGCGGTGTTGGTAGTGTGCTTACCAACCTAGGGTCTTTAGAAAATAAAGGATTTGAAATTGAAATGAATACACAACTATTCTCAAATGCTTCGAATTTTCAATGGAACATATCTTTAAATGCTGCGCATGTAAAAAGTACCGTACTTAGTTTACCGGAAAATGGAACTGAAAATAATCGTATTGGTGGCTTTTTGGTATGGGACGATGCTACTGGTGACTATGAATGGAAAGGAGGGATACAGGAAGGCAGTAGTATTGGCGATTATTATGTATATCAGCATTTGGGGATTTATGCTACCGATGCAGAGGCCCAGGCACCAGGAGTACCGGTTGATCAACTTGTCTCAACTCCTACTAAGACAAAATTTGGTGGAGATAGTATATGGCAGGACACAGATGGCAATGGCATCATAGATTCTAGAGATAGGGTTTATGGCGGAAACATTTATCCTAAATGGACAGGTGGATTTACTAATACTTTAAGCTATAAAGGCTTTAGTTTTACAACCCGTTTTGATTTCACAACTGGTCATACCATACATAATTATACTTCACAATTCATGGATGGAGGATGGAAAACAAATATGAACATGACGCAATATATGGTAGATAATTCTTGGAAACAACAAGGAGATATTGCCACAAGACCAGTATACGGTTGGGAGAGCGAAAGATCGCAAAGAAATTTATTCGGAATCAACGATAACTTAAGAAGAAATACACTATATACTGTAAAGGGTGACTTCTTGGCTTTCAGGGAAATGACCTTTGCATATGACTTTCAAACTGCCTTATTAGATAAGCTAAATATTAGTAGTTTAAGATTGAATCTAACAGGGACTAACCTTGGTTACTTTACGAAATCTGATGTGTTAAATCCCGAAGAAGGTGGCCAGGATTGGGGACGCTACCCAAATCCCAGAAACTTTACCCTAGGTTTAAATGTTTCATTTTAATTTTTAATAAAAAAAACATGAAAAATTTCTATAAAATAATAGTACTGTTAACAGCTTCATTGGTAATGTTTTCTTGTTCAAACGAATTAGATCAAGAACCTGTGAGTATAATTTCAAATGAATCCTTTTGGAAAACACAAGATGACGCCGAAGGAGCCCTTTACGGAGCATATGTAGATTTAAGAGAAGTATCTCGCTTTGATTTAAACATATTGGGTGAATATAGAAGTGGTGTTGTTGGGGAAGGACTTGCTGGAGATGGAGGGTATCGAAAATATTATGAAAACACAATGAGTTCCGATGATGCCGGACCATCTTGGGAAGATTTTTACAAAATAATCAATAGTAGTAATTTAATTTTAAAGTATGTTGTAGATATCGATTTTACCGGGGATGAAAGTGCTAAAAATGGCATTTTGGCAGAAGCTTATACTATGAGGGCATTTGCATATTTTGTCATGGTTAGAACTTGGGGAGATGCTATAATTCACACGGAACCTATAGAATCTGCCAATGCCGAATTAACCCAAAAAGAGAGGTCATCAAAACAAGAGGTTTTTAATTTGATAAAGGCAGATTTAGAAATGGCCATAAACCTCTTTCCTAATAATGATATGCCCAGTGGCAGAAATCGATGGTCAAAAGCGGGAGCAAAGGCATTAAAGGGGGATGTATATTTATGGACTGGTAAAATGGAAAATGGGGGAGCTGAAGATTATAATACAGCCTTGAATGCATTTAACGATGTTGTTAATACAGAAGGTATAGAGTTATTGCCCAATTATTCAGATGTGCATAAGTTTGACAATAAGGGGAATAACGAAATAATAATGGCTGTACGGTATGATCAATTTGAAAGTTCCAACAACTATATTCAAGATATGTACATATTGGCTCAGCAGATTCCTACTGATCTTGATGCCGATACCAAAGATCGCGTAGGTACGGCGGGCGGGAATGCCATTGTCTTGCCGACGAAATCCACGGCGGATAAATTTTCTTTAGATGATTCAAGACGTAGTGCTACGTTTATAGAATTATTTTCTCAAGGTGCGCTTTATGCTATACTAGCACAAAAAAATACTGGAACTGTTATCGATGGTAGCCGACTCTTTCTAAGTGATGTTGTTCTTTATCGATTAGGAGATATTTTGCTAATGAGGGCTGAAACTTTAAACGCTTTAGATCAAGACCCTTCAGATGATATGAATAGGATTAGACAAAGGGCTTATGGTGAAAACTATCCTGACCATATTTTTGTAAATCAATCCAAATCATTGAATGATGAGGAAATACTTGAAGAAAGACTTTTTGAACTTATGTTGGAAGGCAAGAGATGGTGGGATCTAGTACGATTCAATAAGGTATTTGATTTAGTGCCAAGCCTACAAGGAAGAGATGATGACAAATTTTTACTATGGCCCATCGGTAATGAAATTTTGAGCCTAGAACCAAAAGTGGAACAAAATCCAGGATGGGGCTTTTAATACTCACAAAGATTAATTAAAACTACAAGAAGTTAATTGTTTGAGTTAGTTGGTTTGTTTAAAGCAAATGTTTAAAAGCATTTGCTTTTTACCAACTCCTCGTAAAAACTAAAATAATCGTAACATAAATTTTATAGTTTATATATCTGCGGGAATAACAACCGCATATATCTATAAAGCGTTAAAAAAAACTGAGGGGTGTAAATATTATGAATTTTCAAACATTATCCTAAAACAATAAAATTTAAAGAGGAAACAAGATTACAATAGTTTGAATTAACAAAAGTATCAAAGTAAGCAATTTAAATAATATAACAATGAGTAAAGATTGGTGGAAAAAAGAAGCAATGGGCATACCCCATATAATTACAGAATTACCTGGTTCCAAGTCAAAAAAAATGCATGCGAACACAAGTAAGTATGTACGAGGACTGTCTTCGCAAGTTATACAATTTCCTGTTGCCTTCAAGCAAGGGTCAGGAATTACGTTAACCGATGTTGACAATAATAGATATTTGGATTTTTCATCTGGAATATACGTGGCTTCACTTGGTCACTGCCACCCAAAAATATCCGAAGCTATTTCCAAATGGGCTAAGAAATTAATGAATTGTCATGATTTTTCAACACCTGTTAAAGAGAAATTACTGGAAAAAATGGCTGATGTGTTGCCGGGGGAACTAAATTCAATTCAGTTGTATAGTGATGGCAGTACAGCGGTAGAAGCAGGAATTAGAGCAGCCAGAGCGATTGGAAATCGACATGAATTTATTTCTTGTTACAGAGATTTTCATGGTAAGACGATGGGGGCCGTTAATTTGGCCCAAATGATTAGAGGAGACGTATTTAGTTATGGCCCCACTCGATCTGCTGGTTTTTATATGGTGCCACGCCCTGATCCATATCGCCCAGTTTTTAAAAAGAGTGATGGATCAATTGATACTGATGCATATATTGATTTTTACAGACAATTTCTTCAAGAGGGTACAGTCGGAAATGTTGCGGCATTTGTTTTGGAGCCTGCACAAGGCTGGGGAGGGTCTATATTTCCTCCGGAAGATTTTTTTCCAAAACTTCAACAATTATGCCGTGAAAAGGGTATCTTGTTTTTTGCTGATGAAGTCTTAACAGGGATGGGTAGAACAGGAGAATGGTTGTGTATGAATCATTGGGATGTGGTTCCGGACATTGTTACTTTGGGCAAGTCATTTGGTAATGGATTTCCAGTTACCGCTATGGTGGTCAAAGAAGAGCATGCTGATGCTTTAGACAAGATTTCTGCGTCGTCAAGTTATGGAGGCAATCCAATGGCCTGTGCCGCGGCATTGGCTTCGATTGAGGTAATTGAAGAAGAACAAATCCTAGAAAATGTGCGCGAGGTTGGTGCCCATTTCATGCAAAGGATGTTAAAGATGAAAGAAAATCATCCTATTATTGGAGATGTAAAAGGAAAAGGATTTTTGCTTGGGATTGAATTAGTAAAAGACAAAAATACAAAAGAACCATTTGATGAAGCTGGAAAATTGGTTTATCAAAAAGCATTCGCAAAGGGGTTGGCATGGATTCCTGCAGGTCATATACTACGAATGTCCCCACCACTTATAATGGATAAAGAGTATGCGGATATGGGGTTAGATATAATCGAAGAGTCTATTACAGAAGTTGAAAAAGAATTTGGTTACAGATGAAAAAATATAGATTAAATAGGTTGTTCAATGAGAAATCAAACCGTTGCCTTAATGTGGCAATCGATCATGGCTTTTTTAATGAAATTGGATTTTTAAAAAGTATTGAGAACTTGGAATTGGCTGTTGAAACTGTGGTGACTTCAGGACCGGATGCTATTCAGCTTACTGTTGGTCAATCCCATTATTTGCAGTCCTTGCCTGG
>TARA_R110000764_G_scaffold42647_7_pt1 | contig 17652 bp, 16 predicted proteins | sample TARA_R110000764 | Tara Oceans TARA_R110000764 (sample SAMEA4398111) | marine metagenome | biome: Polar Biome; feature: [SRF] surface water layer (ENVO:00010504); material: water (ENVO:00002006), including particulate matter (ENVO:01000060) such as... | depth 5 m | reverse complement strand
GATTCGGGCGAGTTGTATGCCCCGATCACTCGCCTCATGCGCGATCTCGTCTGACCGGCTTTCCGGGGCCGTGAACAGGACCTGGTAATCATCCCCCCAGGTCGCGAGCTTCAGCATCTCGGCTTCGTCCTCGGCCCCACCCGCAAACGGCACCGCGCCAAGGTCGATCTCGAGGCCGACAGCGGACGCCTCTGCCAGCGACCGCGCATCGATCAGAAGGCCGTCAGAGACATCCATCGCCGCGCTCGCATGGCGCGCGACGAGACCGGCGGTGGCAAGCGGGGGCAATGTCGGAAGCCGGTAGGCGTCGACCCAGGGCGCCGAAACGCCCCTTTTGGCCGGACGTGCCGCCCCCTCGGAAAGGACGTCCCACCCCCTAGCCGCCCCCCCGACACACCCCGTCAACCACACGAAATCGCCGGTTTTGGCGGTTGTCCGGCGCACCGGAGCGTCGGACAGGCAGCGCCCTGTCAGGGTGAGAGACAGGAACAAGCCCTGAGGATTGGTGACGGTGTCTCCCCCAATCAGCTGCGCGCCCCAGGCTGCCAACTCGTCGCCCAATGCTGCTGCAAATGCAGCGATTTCAGCTTCACCGCGCGCCTTCGGCCAGCCGAGCGTGAGCAGGGCTTCGGCTGGCTCCGCCCCGCTCGCCAACAGGTCCGACACGTTCGCCCGCACCAGTTTGCGCGCGACGGTATCGACAGGATCGGAGGCCAGGAAATGCACCCCCTCCACCATCGCATCTGTCGTAATGGCTACAGGACCGGAAGTCCCGAGCTGGGCCACGTCATCCTTCAGGCCCGCCGCACCCTGCCCCTGTGCCAGCGGCGCAAAGTACCGCGCGATCCAGTCCTTTTCCGCCATGCTCAGTCTTCCAGTGGTCGCTTTTCGCCCGCCAGCACGACGCCCCATATCGGAATACCGGTCCAGTTCTCCGCCGCCACGTCCAGCGGATTGGCGCCGAGGATGGTGAAATCGGCCCGTTTTCCGGCCTCGATCGAGCCGATTTCAGCCTCGAGACCGACGGCCCGCGCTGCATCTAGCGTTACAGATTCCAGCGCTTCATAAGGCGTCAGCGCCATAGTCGCCTCATAGACGCCGCCTTCCCGCGTCGCCCGCGTGATGTGCACGCTGGCCGCCCGCAAAGGCTCTGGCGGCGCCAGCGGCGCATCGGAATGCACGGTCACCGCGACGCCGGCTTCGGTCAGCGCCCCCAGCGGCGAAATCCAGCGGGCCCGTGGCTCGCCCAGCGGGTCGGCATAGGTGTCCGCCATATAGTAGACATAGTGACTGGCCGCCGAGACATTCGCCTTCAGGCGACCGGCTTCCTCCACCTGGTGCGGCGAGAACAGGCCGCCATGCTCGATCGTGAAGGAATTGTCGCCGCCATTATTCCGCAATGTTTTCAGCGCCATGAGCGTCGCACCCTGCGCCGCGTCGCCATTGGAATGGATGTTCACGCCAAGGCCCGCGTCCCAATAGGGCTGAATTGTCGGTGCGATCTCGTCCGGTTTCATCACCCACAGGCCTTCGCTGCCCTTCGACTGCCCCGACAGGTATCCCGGCGGTGAAAGCCGCATCGTCTGGCTGTAGAAGGCGCCATCGGTGAAGAACTTCACACGCGGCAGCACGGGCGCGGCCGCCGGGCGCACACCGCTGACCATGTCGCGGACAGCCTGCACCCTGTCCTCGCCGAACGAACGCTGCAGCGCCCGGTATTCCGGCACGAGGTAGAGATTGTATCCCGCGGACTGGGCATCGCCCCAATTGCTGCGGATGTTCGCGTCTTCCATGTCCCAACCGAACAGCCCGTAGCCCATCTCGACCGTTGTCGTGACACCGGCCTTGCGCAGCATACGAGAGAAGCCCTGGAATCCCGCACTCACATTTTCGGGCGCCAGCATCACGTCAGCGAAGGCGCCCAGCACGGCAACCGCGGCGTCCTCGTAAATACGGCCCGTCAGTTCACCATTTTCATCAAGGTCCACACCGTGGAACTTTTCCTTAAGTGCCGGCGTAAAGCCCGCCCGCTCAATGGCGGCGCTGTTGAGGTAAAAGTCGTGGCTGGAATAGTGCCAGATCACCAGCGGGCGCGCGGTCGTGATCGCGTCGAGATCGGTACGCGTCAGGTCGCCGTGGACAAGGTTGTGGTAGCCGTAGATCACAATCGGCTCGCCCGGGGCGGTCGATGCCTCAATCGCCGCGACTTCCGCGAGGAAGCCTTCGCGCGTGCCGATACCTGCACGCATCCCGTGCGGCGTCGCCATCGGCCAGGGCGGCGTCAGGGGAAGGTTGTACTGCAGTGCCCCCAGCATGACGTGGACGTGCGGGTCGATCAGGCCCGGCACGATTACCATGCCTTCGAATGTACGGTCCACGCTGGCTTTTGGCAGGGCCTCGGCCAGTTCCGCTTCCGTGCCGGTGACCAGAATACGCCCGTCCTTCACAGCCACGGCTGACGCCACAGCATCCGCCGCAGTCATCGTCACAACACTTGCGGCGGGGTAGATAACAGCACCTTCGCCAGCGGCCGTCGCATCATCTGCGCCGCCCCTGGAACAGGCCACGGCGAGCAGCAGCGCCGCGCCAATTATGATATTTCGCATGGATAGCCCTCTATCGATCTGGCGCGCAGCCTGACCGTTCGGGCGTATGAATACAAGCAGCGCCTAAGCGATCTCGCGGCCAATGGCATAGAAACGATCCCGGCGCTGGCGACGCAGTTCCTGGGGCGACAAGCCCTCGAGGTCCTTCAGCGCGGTATCCAGCGCCTTGGCTGCAGCTGCCATGGCCCGTTGCGGGTCGCGGTGCGCGCCCCCGACGGGCTCCTTGACGACGCCATCAATCACCTTTGTTTTCAACAGGTCCGGCGCGGTAATCTTCATCGCGTCCGCCGCATCCCGGGCCTTGGCCGGGTCACGGTAAAGGATCGACGCGCAGCCCTCTGGTGAGATCACCGAGTAGATCGCGTGCTCCATCATCAGCACCTTGTTGGCCGCCGCGATACCAATGGCACCGCCCGACATGCCTTCACCGATGATCAGGGTCACAAACGGCACGCCCAGCGACAGGCCGCGCTGGGTGCCGCGCGCAATCGCTTCGGCCTGTCCACGCTCTTCGCCGCCCTTACCGGGATAGGCGCCTGCCGTGTCGGGGAAGCTGAGGACGGGCAGATTGAACTTTTCGGCCATATCCATCAGGCGGACCGACTTGCGGTAGCCTTCCGGGTGGGCCATGCCGAAATTGTGCTTCAGGCGTTTCTCGGTCGTGCGGCCTTTCTCATGGCCGATAATGACAACCGAACGCCCCTTGAACCGGGCCAGGCCACCGATGATCGCTTCGTCATTGCCGAACAGCCGGTCACCGGCCAGCTCTTCGAAATCTTCGAAAATTGTTTCAATATAATCAGACAGATGCGGTCGGTCCGGATGTCGGGCGACTTGCGTTTTCCGCCAGGCCGACAGGTCCGAATAGATGTCTTTCAGCTGTTTGGTCGACTTGGCCTTCAGCTTGTTCAGCTCGTCCTTGATGGACGGCCCGCCCTTCTGGCCGGAGATGGCTTCGAGCTCGGCAATCTTGGCGTCGAGTTCGGCGATGGGCTTTTCAAAATCGAGATACGTCGTGCTCATGGTGCAATGTCTAGCAATCCATGCCTGACTCGCCTAGCGCCGATTTCATTACAGTATTTCCTTGAACATCACGACGGCCGGCAGCGTCAGTACGCCCAAAAGCACGGGGAAAACAAAGAAAACCAGCGGAAGCGTCAGTTTCGCCGGCAAAGCCATGGCTTTTTCCTCGGCATAGAGAATCCGTCGCTGCCGCATGTCCGCCGAGAAAATGCGAAGCGTCTGGCCAAGACTCGTCCCCATTTCCTCCGCCTGACGCAGCATCGTCGCCAGCGATCCGGCCTCCTCGATGCCCATCCGGTCTGCAAAGCCGCGCCAGGCCGATTTGCGCGCCTTCCCGGCCCGAAGCTCCAGCGACAATGTCCGCATGTATCCGGCAATGATCGGGTGACGCAGCTGGAGTTCCTCGCCCACGCGCTGGACCGATGCGTCGAGGCTGAGCCCCGCTTCCACACACGCGACCAGGAGATCCATCATGTCGGGAAAGCCGCTGGAACATTCCTGCCAGCGCGACTTGGTCCGTTTGTCGAGGTACATGCCCGGCGCGATAAGCCCGATCATGACGAGCATTACAGAAATCACGAGCGGCGTCGTGCCGGGCAGGTTTGAGAGATAGGGCAACGCCGCCAGCAAGCCGAGCTGTGGCAGCACGATGCAAAGCAGGCGCAAGAAATAATACCGGGCAACCGCAGATGGCCCGACAAAACCGGCACCAGCCAGCCGTGCCTTGGCCGCACTGACACCCTGTTCATCATCGTCGGGCGCCATCTGGTCGGCCAGACCGGTAACTGCCTTGCCGATGCGGCTGGTGTGGCGGCGTTGCTCAACTTCGCCGGAAACAGGTCCACGACGCGCCAACCGGCGTTCGACGCTTTCAGTATCGCGGCGGCTCCTGAGGAAAGAGAGGATGCCGGGAAACAACAGCGCCAGCGCTGCGCCCAACATCAGCACAGGCACCCACATTCCGGGGAAAGATGAAGTATCCACGTTCACTGTCCTGCCCTACATCTTGAAATTGATCATTTTTCGCATGACCAGATTGCCGATGAACATCCACACGAACAGTCCTGCAAATCCGTAGCGGATGAGTGGATCATTGATCACGTTGCCGTAGAAGCTCGGCTGGGTCACGTGAATCGCCAGCATCACCATGAACGGCGCGGACGTCAGGATCAAAGCCGACATCCGCCCTTCCGACGAGGCCGCGCGCACTTTGAGGCGCATTGTCTGGCGTTCACGGATCGTTGTCGTGTTCGCCTTCAACAGGTCGCAGAGGTTGCCGCCCGTCTTTTCCTGCAGGCGCACTGTCGCGCCGAACAGTTCGACATCCGGATCACCGGATCTTTCAGCCATGCGCTGCACCGCATTCGTCAGCGAGAAACCGTAGGACACTTCATCCGCCGTCATGCCGAACTCCGTGCCAATCGGATCAGGCATTTCGCGCGCCACCAGCGCCACGGCCGTCGCAACAGGGTGGCCCGCTTCAAGGCTGCGGCAGACAATCTGCAGGGCATCGGGCAGCTGTCCTGCCAGTTTCTTGCGGCGTTTCCCGGCGACATGCTTGAGCACGAAAATCGGCCCCAGAAGAAAGACCAGCAGGCAGATACCGAGCGCCGGCATCCAGCCACCGACGAAATGCATGTAGGCACCCGCCGCAACCAGCGCGCCACCTGCTGACATCGCCACCCATTTGAGGGGTTGGTAAGGCAGGCCCGATCTGACCACCAGGCGATTGAATCGCTCCAGCGGCATGGCGAAGTTGCCATCTGCGTCCAGCCCCCGGCTTTTGCGCAATTCGACCATGGCTTCGCTGGTGCTGGCAAACCGGTCCTTGAACTGCAATCTTCGGTTCACGATCCGCTGCGTCTGCGCCTGCGTGACGAGGCCCAATGCAGCCTGGATCATCAGGAAGAAAGCGCCTGCCGCCATGGTCGCGCAGATCAGCAGGAACATGCTGTAACCGGTTATGTCTGGTAAGCCGAACACGTGAATGGCTCCTAGAACTCGGTTGCCGGGTCGAACATGCCTGCGGGCATGTGAACACCGCGCCGCTCCATCTCATCGAGGAATTTCGGACGCAGGCCAGTGGCGACGAATTTGCCGATCACCTTGCCATCTTCCGACGTTCCTGAGCGTTCAAACTTGAAGATTTCCTGGATCTGGATGATCGAACCTTCCATGCCGGTAATCTCGGCAATCGACACGACCTTGCGCGAACCGTCTGACAAGCGGGTGGCCTGAACGATGAAATTCACGGCTGACGCGATCTGCCCCCGGATGGCCTCCTCGGAAATCTTCATGCCGCCCATCATCACCATTTGTTCGAGGCGCGTGATGGCATCGCGGGGATTGTTGGCGTGGATCGTCGCCATCGACCCTTCGTGACCGGTATTCATGGCCTGAAGCATGTCGAAAGCTTCCTCGCCACGAACCTCGCCCAGGATAACGCGGTCAGGACGCATGCGCAGAGCGTTCTTGACGAGTTCACGCTGGCGGATTTCGCCCTTGCCTTCGATGTTCGGTGGACGTGTTTCCATGCGGGCAACGTGCGGCTGTTGCAGCTGGAGTTCCGCCGCATCCTCGATCGTGATCAGACGCTCCTTTGGGCTGATGGCCGACGACAGGGCGTTCAGGAGCGTTGTCTTGCCCGAACCCGTACCGCCCGAGATCACCGTGGACGCCTTGCACTTGACCGCGCCGAGAATGAACTCGGCGACCGGCCCCGGAATGGCCCCAAAGCCGACCAGCTTTTCCATCGTCAGTGGCGACTTGGAAAATTTCCGGATCGAGACGAGCGGTCCGTCAATGGCGATTGGCGCAATCGCCGCGTTGACGCGGCTGCCATCGAGAAGCCGCGCATCAACCAGCGGCTGGCTTTCATCCACACGACGACCCACGGCCGATACGATACGCTGCACGATGCGCAACAGGTGATCATTGTCGGCAAAGCGGACGGGCGCCAGCTGCAGCTCGCCGTTCCGCTCGATATAAACCTGATTGTAGCCGTTGATGAGAATGTCCGCGATGGAGTCGTCTTTCAGCAGCGGCTCGATCGGGCCAAGACCGGTCATTTCGTCCATCACGGCATCGGCAAAGGAAATTTCCTCGACCGAAGACAGAGCCATTTCTTCCTTGCGGATGATTTCCGAAATGATCCCGCGAACGCGCTGGCGCATCGTGTCATCGTCGAGCTTTTCAAGCGCAGACAGGTCCAGTTCGTCAATCAGCTTGGCATGTACCCGCAGTTTCGCGTCCAGCAAATCGAAACCCGCGGATGCACCTTTTACTTTGGCAGGGACAGCCGCCGGCATGGCTTCAGCCGGTTTCATCGACGGCATCACAAGTGGCGCGGCCGGAGCTGCGTTGGATTTGAATCGGCTCATTTCGCGCGTCTCTTTTTCTGGGGTTTTGCCTCGTTGGCAATGACTTCGTCAGGCAGCAGGCTGTCGACGAACTGCTCAACGTCCAGAACAATCTGGCTCTTTGGCTTCACATCAGCGATCGGCTTTCCAAGGTTGACCGCAGTGCGCGCCGCATCCCAGTCTGACGCGATCGTTGCATGGATTTCTTGTTCAATGGCCTGTTCTGCCTTGTCGACGGCGAACTCGGCACGGAAACGCTTTTTCGGGAACATTCGGTTGAGCACGAGCTTGGACTTGCTGCGGTCACGCCGCAAAATATCGGTCTCGCGACACATATCTGCTGCAGCGTGCAGGCTTGGGACCGTCAACTCGCTGACGATAACCGCCTCGTCGACAGCGCCAAGAACTGACTTGGTCCAGGGCATCATGTGCCGAGGCATGTCGACCAGAACATATTCGAACGTGCTGCAGGCGACATCCAGAAGGCGCAACATCGCCGGTTCGGTCGCCAGGGCGTCCGCATCCGGGTTGCGCGGCGCGGCAAGCAGTGAAACACCATCAGCATGTTCCCAGCACCATGCTGCCAGCAGTCTCTGGTCGAGACGGTCAGGCGAATCCACCAGCGCCTGCAGGTCCAGCTTGGGCACGGCTTCGAGGAAGGACGTAACCATTCCGTCGGACACATTCAGGTCAACGAGACACACCTTTCCCGGGCCGACCTTGCGGGCGAGGCTGAACGCGCTCTCTATTGCGATTGTTGAGACACCCGCGCCACCAACAGCACCGCGGAAGGCCCAGCACTTCGACGTCGCGCCGGAACCCTGGATGGACTGGGTCTCGCGCAACTGTTCGGCCGCGTCGATGATTTCCTCGATCCCAGCCGCTGTCGATACAATGTCGGACGCCTCAAGCTTCATCAGTGCCCTGACCATATGGCCGGGCAGCTGGTCGGAGACAACGATTACTGCGGTATTCGGCCGCTCCACAGCGAGCGTCAGGATCACCTGATCGTAGCCGGCAACGCCCTGTTCGACGAGCACAAGGCCGCCGCCATGGCGCAGCACGATCTCAGAGGGCGAAAGGCCGGACAGGTCGGCGAGTTCAGCGCAGCATGCCTTCAACGTCTCCATCCGTTGTGGATTTGCCAGCACGGCAAGCGACGGGATGATCCGGTTTGACGACAGTTGAGGAGGGTCCGACTTCTGAACAGGTTCAAACATGTCAGCTACCGGTCCCGCCAGACGAATCCTGCCTCAGGTCTTTCTGCGTGCCTTCGTTCAGCGCCTTGACCGCGTTTGCAGCGCGCACGCCTGACGTCGACTCGACTTCCCTGGAATTCGGCAGGTTCACGTCACGCACCGACTGGGTTGCGATATTCATCTCGGTCGCTCCGCCCAGCAATCGGACATCCTGGTGGTCGTGGCTTGCGCAGGCGGCGAGCAGCGAAAGGGCGGTAATAGCGCCAGTGATCTTGCTACGATTACTCATCTTCCGGCCTCCCTAGTTTGCCAATGGAACGGTTGCGGTCTGGTCCAGCAGAAACAATTCGGCTTCCGTTGGCTCAGCGAATGCATCAAGCGGCGTGTCCAGCGCATCGGGGTGTGTCGCCGGCTGGACGAGACGCGGCGTGACGATGATGACGAGTTCGCTCTCGTTCTTCTGATAGCGCTTGGACGAGAACAACATGCCGAGGATCGGCACGTTGCCCAGCCAGGGTGTCTGGCGCACATCGTTGGAATAGTCGTTCTGCAACAGGCCGGCGATGGCGAATGCCTGGCCGTCGTGCAGCTCGATCGTCGTGTCCGCCCGGCGCACCGAGATGCCCGGAATTTCGATGCCCGCAGACCGAATGCCGTTGGCGCGGTCGAGCGCCGACACTTCGGGCCGGACACGCAGGTTCACAAGGCCATCGCCCAGGACAGTCGGCGTGAAATCCAGGCTCACGCCGAACTTCTTGAATTCAACCGAGATCTGATTGTCCTTGCTGGACACCGGGATCGGATATTCGCCGCCGGCCAGAAAGCTCGCCGTATCGCCCGACAGTGCCACCAGGTTCGGCTCGGCCAGCGTACGGATCACGCCCTTCTGCTCCAGTGCGCGCAAGGTGATGTCGATATTCTCGTTCCCGACATTCGTGAATAGCGCGATCGTCTTTTCCGCGATGCCGGAGATCGTTCCGCTATCGGTCACGCCAACAACATCATTCGCACTTATCCGGTTGCCGAAGCCAATCTCTTTCACCGCACTGCGGCTGGCTTCTACGAATCGCACTTCCAGCAAGACCTGCTGGCTCTGCCCAACCGACAGGCCATTCGCGACACCGCCAGGCACATGGCGCTCGGCCAGTTGCAGCGCCATGTCGGCAGCAGCCGCTGTCGTCAACTTTCCGTCCAGGAACACACCATCATGCACGGCATACACATTGATATCCTCGCCCGGCAGCAGGTTCTTCAGGTCCGTGCGGAGTTCATCCAATCCCAGTTCGACTTCGACATCGATGAGTTCGGCAATCTCTCCGGCGGCATTGTAGATCAACACCGTCGTCGCACCCGGCTGCTTGCCACGCAGGAAGAACGAACGGTTCGACGTTGCCATCGCATCGGCAATTTCCGGATCGGCGACGACAAGCGTTGCGAATTTCAGGTCCGCCTCGACCACGATCGATCGGCCTTTTTCCAGCACGAGCACGCTGGCACCATCAGGCGCGCTACGCTCGATCCAAGCGCTTGCGGCGGGCACACCGAGCACAGCAACCATCAGGCACGCTGTAAAGAATCTTTGGAACATGTTCATTTGCTGGTTCCTCCCGCTGGCGCTTTGTCCCGGGCAACCGGCGTCGTGACTTCAGTTTCAGCGTCTCCATTGATGACGCGGATACGCGTGGTCGTTGGTGCCCGCGCGACACGGGCCCGCGACACGACACGCACTGGCGTTGGCGATTTGCGGATTTCGGCCACAAGAGCTGCCTCTTCGTGTCGTCCGATCAGCGCGAGACCAAGCGCGCCGCGCTGGCTTGCCGCGCTGAGCGCCAGCGCATCGTCTGGCGTCACTTCGAGGGTTACGGTGCTCGACGGACGCGCGCCTTCAAGGCCTGCTTCGAAGGACTGGTCGATTGCCAGAACGCTCACATTCTTGAGCACTGATCGGGCGATCACATCACCTGAAACGCGTTCGCCCTCACGGACCGAGCTGCTGCCAGCCCCCTCACGCGGGATGAATTCGTTCACGTCCACGCGGTCGCCCGGCAGCACAAAGCCCGCCACGCCTGTGTCACTGCCAACCACAACCGACACCGCGCGCATGCCCGGCGTGATTGAGGCCGCAAGCGTCAGAATTGCTCCGGTATCGTCGAGCTTGGCGCGCATCAGCGGCTCGCCGGGCACGATCAGGCCGCGCGCATAAACGGTTTCCTTCAGGTCATCAAAGCTCCGCAGCGCATCTGCAGGCACGGCGTCTGCCGGCCAGGGCGCCGTCTTCAGGCTTGAATGATCGATCAGGTCGCCGGTCTGGATCACCGAGGTCGCAACGAGTACGGATGACATCTCCACAACAGGCGCGAGACTGGCCGCGGACGCATCGGATGTGCTGGAGGTCATATAGCTGCGACCTAGAAATACAGCGCCTGCGCCCAGAACGAGCGATAGGCCAAGGCTGATCAGGGTTGTTAGCTTCATTGGTCGGAGCCCTCGTTCCCAAGACCGTATCTGGTCAGCATGGGAACCTAGAGGTTAGGCGATAAAGTCTCTTGAAGAGCGGTGCCCAAATCTTGGACAGCGCCCGAACGCCCTGTTAACCAACAAACAAGCTTGATTAAGCGCTTATGAATCATCCCGTTACAGGCGGATCGTTGCACCGCAGCTGAGGCTTTTCCGCCGAACCGCTTAGCTATGAAGGAAGCGAGGCGCTGCCCCGGGCACCAGGATCGCGGCCGTGAGACGACCACCAAAAACCGCGCCGGTATCAAGATTTATCCGTCGTCCGTCGGCCGCCATGTCGGGCAGCGAATCCAGTGTTGGCGAATGCCCGTGCACTACTGTCTGCCCAATCAGGTCGGGCGCCGTCCAGCAGCGCGTATCGAAAAATTCCTTCCGCCGCGTCCACATCTGCACCCGTTCGCCGCAGGCCGGAAACGTATCCGGGTCGACGCCGCCATGGACGAACACCAGTCCCTGGGCCTCGTCTCTGAAAATCGTTGGCAGACCCAGCAACCAGTCCAGGTGATGATCGGGCGGGCCGTCCAGGCCCCGGCGGCGATAGCTGTCCATGGTTTCTTCGCCACCCCATTCCAGCCAGCTGCGGCGCGAAGCCTGATCCTCCATGCGCACCGATTCAATCATCAGCTGCTCATGGTTACCGCGAATGTTCACGCATGCCGGCCCACACCGCGCTTCCATGTCCATCAGATAGTCCACGACGCCGCAGGAGTCCTGTCCCCGGTCGATCAGGTCGCCGAGGTGGACCAGTGTCACTTCTGTTCCGCCGAGTTCGGCCTCGGCATGCAACCGGACCATATCGTGTAGCTCTTTCAGACGATCGAGTTCGCCATGGATGTCGCCGATGGCGCAATAAACGGGTTGGGTCATGGATCACACCTAATGCCGGACTGGGCCCAAAAAAGGGCCGCGACGCCGAAAAGGCTCAAGGCTCGGCATGCCAGTGTTCCGGCCGCAGGCCCATCCCGACGGCGCGGGCCGTCAGGCCGCGGAGCGGTGGAACCGCATTCAGCACTTTCAGGAAGAAGGGTGCTTTGGGTGCTACGCCGCTTGTCAAAGCCGGCACCAGCACCCTGTTCTGCGCCGCGATCTGCGCGCGCTGGGTCATCCGGGCCGGCCAGTCGCGCCGCTTCTGCACTGCCGCCAGCATATTGTCGGGCGCTTCGCCCTGCCGAAGGAGCGGCGCAAGAATCCGCGCAGCTGCTGCTGCGTCCTGGACTGCGAGATTAATCCCGACGCCGCCAATAGGTGACATCGCATGCGCCGCATCGCCGATACAGAGAAGGCCCGTCCGCCACCATGTTTTCAGCCGGTTGACGGCAACCGTCAGCAGCTTGACATCGTCCCAGCTTTTGATCGCGTCCGTTACCGGCTCGAGACTCGGCGCCAACCTTCCAATACGCGCCCGGAATGCATCCAGCCCTTGGTCACGAATCGCGTCAGCGCTGCCTTTCGGAAAGGGTAGTGCACATTGCCAATAGTCGCCGCGATTGATCAGGACGAGGAAACCGTCGGCACCCACCCGCCCGAAAGATTCAACGGATTCGCGGGCCGCCCTCGGCAGGCGCATCCAGAACACGTCGATCGGCGCGCCGAGATCTTCAACCTCCAGGCCAGACGCGTCTCTCAGGTGCGAGCCGCGGCCATCGGCGGCCACTGTCAAAACGCTGCGAATCTCCAGCGATCCATCTTTGTCGCGGGCACGCAGGCCGACCACTTTGCCATCTTCCTCGATCAGCGCATCGGCCTCTGTCGACATCAGCAACTGGAAATTGGGCAGTTCCCGCGCGGTGTCCGCAACGAAATCCAGCAGGTCCCATTGCGGCATCATTGCGACGAACTTGTTATGGACAGGCAGGCGCGAAAAATCGGCGGTAGCATAGAACTTGTCGCCCACGCCCACCGATATCCGTTCCGTCTTCTGGTAAGGACGCGACAATAATCCGTCCAGCAGGCCAAGTTCGCGGAACAATTGCAACGTCGAAGGGTGCACCGTGTCGCCCCTGAAATCGCGGAGGAAATCCTCATGCTTTTCCAGAACGATCACCTCAACGCCCGCGCGCGCCAGCAGGTAACCCATCATCAGGCCAGCGGGCCCGCCGCCGGCGATACAGCATTGGCTTGTCAGCACGCTCATGCGGTGGCTCCTCTTCAGGCTCCTGTCACCTTAACATAAGCACGCGCGTTTTGATCAGTCAGTTGCTCCGTCCGATCACATCAGCGAACATCACGGCATCGACGTTGCCGCCGGTCACAACCACCCCCACGCGCCCCCCGCGCACCCCTTCAGGTACCCCTCGCAACACCGCTGCGAGAGCCGCCGCGCCGCCCGGTTCCGCCACGATTTTCAGGTGGCGGAAAGCAAATCGCATCGCGGCCCGCACCTCTGCATCGCTCACGACCAGACCGCCCGCCAGCAGGCGTTGGCCGAGCGGGAAGGTCAGCTCACCCGGCGAAGGCGTCAGGATCGCGTCGCAGAACGAGCGCGTGCCCGGCGCGTTGGCGATCACTTTACCCGCCGCCAGTGAGCGCGCCCAGTCGTCATGGCCTTCCGGTTCCGCTGCCCAGAATTTCGTGTCACCCGAAAGGCCCTCGAAGGCGAGCGCCACGCCGGTGATCAGGCCACCACCGCCGGCGCAGCACACAAGGTGGTCCAGTGGAGCCCCCATGGACGCTGCCTGACGGGCGAATTCGAGGCCGAGAGTCCCCTGCCCGGCAATGATGTCAAAGTCATCAAAGCTCGGCACCAGTATTGCGCCCCGCGCCGACGCGAGTTCCTGCGAGATCGCCTCGCGGCTCTCCGTGTTGCGGTCATAGAGATGAACCTCTCCACCGTCGGCCAGCACCCCGTCCACTTTGACCTGCGGTGCATCTGACGGCATTACGATCAGCGCCGGCATGCCCAGGAGCCGCGCCGCGCGCGCGACACCCTGCGCATGATTGCCGGATGAGAAGGCGACCACGCCGGCCTTGCGCCCGGCTTCGGGAATTTGCGACAGGCGGTTCATCGCGCCGCGAATCTTGAAACTGCCGGTTACCTGCAGGCATTCGGCCTTCACCAGAACCTCTGCGCCAGCTGCTGCATCAAGTGCGGGATGAGTCAGGACAGGCGTCTCACGCACGACACCCGCGACGCGCTGTTCGGCGGCAAGGACATCGTCAAAAGTGGGAAGGGAAAGAACCTGGCTCATCGCCATAGCCCTAGCCGGTCACGCAGCCGCCTTCAAACCCAAAGCGCGATCAGATACCTATCAAGACAGGCAATACGCTTTTGCCTGAGACCGACGATTTGCGCTAAAGCGTGGCGGCCATCTTCCGGATCAGTTCGCGAGCGCCTTCGGCGGTCTCTTCATTGTCGATGGCATGGGCCAGAACCGCTTCGAAATAACCGAGCTTGGACCCGCAATCATACTCACGGCCTTCGAATTCGTAGGCGTAATAATCCTGCGTTTCCATCTGGCGCACCATCGCGTCGGTCAGCTGGATCTCGCCGCCTGCTCCCGCAGCCTGGTCGGCCAGAAGGCCAAAGATTTCGGGCTGCAGAATGTAGCGACCGGTGATTTTGAGATTTGACGGCGCCGATTCCATCGGCGGCTTCTCGACCATGCCGGACATTTCGATCAGGCGACCATTGCGCGATTTCGGTGCAATCACACCATAAGAGGACACACGCTCCATCGGCACAGGGTCGACGGCAACGATATTGCCGCCGACTTCGTCATAGGCCTTGACCATCTGGGCGAGGCAGGACGGCGCACCCTTGACGATCACGTCGGGCAGCAGGACGGCGAAGGGCTCATTGCCGATGATGTCGCGCGCACACCAGATTGCATGGCCGAGGCCGAGCGGCGACTGTTGACGCACGAAGCTCGCGGCGCCGGCAGGCAGAACGGTCTGCTGCACCTGTTCCAGGATTACACTTTTGCCCTTGGCCTTGAGCGAGGCTTCGAGCTCATATGAAATATCGAAATAGTCTTCGATGGCGCCCTTGTTGCGCCCGGTCACAAAAACGATGTGCTCGATTCCCGCTTCCAGCGCCTCATCGACGACATATTGGATGGCTGGCCGATCAACGACAGGCAGCATTTCCTTCGGGATGGTCTTGGTCGCGGGCAGAACCCGTGTGCCCATGCCTGCAACCGGCAAAACTGCTTTCCTGACGCGCATGGGCGGCTCCTGTTTCATATTGCGTTCGCGCGACCCTATCGCCCGAAATGGACGCCAAGGCCAGAGGAGAAGCCTCGATCAGAGCGCGGCGTAGAGGATAAATCCGGCAAGCCAGGTCGATAGGCTGAGGACGAGCAATGTCGACATGACCCTTCGCAGCGACATGCGCTTGGGGCTGGTCAGTTCTGCCGCAAGACGGGCCTGAAGCGCATGCGCAGGCGATGCGACATGCTGGGGAGAGTCGTGCTGTTCAACCGCCTGAACGCCAGACGCGCCGGATGTGGAAGTCACGTCCGGCTGTTCCGCTTCCCGCGGCGACTGATTGTGTACAGGCTGTGCAGCCATCGGACTCTCCGGTCATTTCCCGGCGACATATGGCAGAGAGGCCCTAAGTTTTGCCTAACGGGCAGCAGCAAATGGTAGCAAACGCGATCACCCGGCGGGCTCAAATACGCCCTTCGCATTGCGGCGCACCGAGAATACACGGGCCAGGCAGGGCGCATCCAGGGCCATATCCGGCGCCCCATCGGCAACGATGCGTCCTTTATCGAGGACGATAATCCGGTGGCAGAACCGCGATGCCAGGTCGAGGTCGTGCACGGCTGCAACGACAGTGCGTCCGGCGACACATTCATCCTGCAGGACCTGCATCAGGCTGAGGCGGTGGGCGATGTCGAGCGCAGCGCCGGGTTCGTCCAGCAGGAGGGCGCGTGAGGGGGTGGCGAGAGTGCGGGCAAGGTGTAGCCGGGCCTGCTCGCCGCCCGACAGCGTATGCACGGGACGGTGGCGGTAAGGCGTGGCGCCCGCCCGTTCAAGTGCGTCGTCGATGGCCGCCCGGTCGGCTGGGCCGCACCGGTCATAGGGCGATGGACTGGTGACGAATCGACCGAGCGCGACGAGATCCTCGGCGATCAGGTTCCACGCGACGGGGCGCACCTGAGGCAACCAGGCGACCAGCAAGGCCCGCTCGCGATGGGTCAGCGAGGCAATATCTGCATCACCGAAGGCGACCTTGCCTGAACGTGGCGCAAGCAGGCCCGCGATGACGCGTAGCAGCGTGCTCTTGCCTGCGCCGTTCGGGCCGACAAGACCGATGAATTCACGCGGTGCCACGCTGAGCGACACATCTGCCAGAACCGGCCGGCCGCCGAGGTCAACGTTGATGCCGGATACATTGATCATCGTGCGCTTCCCCCCAGCCGGGCCGCGATCCAGATGAAGACAGGCGCGCCGAACAGGGCAGCCGCCACGCCGAGCTTCAGTTCCTGCGCGAAGGGCAGAACGCGGATCAGCACATCCGCGCCGAGCAGCATGGCACCCGCTACCAGCGCCGAGGGGACCAGTACGCGCTGCGGATCATGCTTCACGAGGGGGCGCACGATATGCGGCGCAACCATGCCGACAAATCCGATCGTGCCGGCCACGGCCACGCTCGCTCCGGCGAGCAGCGACGTGCCGACTATGATCAGCAGGCGTGCCCGCGCGGGGTTCGCACCGAGGGTTGCAGCGGTCTCTTCTCCGAGCGAGAGGGCCCGGAGTGAGGGACCCGCCATGATCACAGCCACCGCACCCAGCACCCAGGCCGGCAGGGCAATGCCGACATCCATCCACGACCGGTTCGCGACCGATCCCAGCATCCAGTTTATCAGGTCGGACAGGCTGTAAGGATTGGGCGCAAGGTTGAGCGCCAGCGAGGTCAGCGCCCCGGCCAGGCTGGAAAGGCCAATCCCGACCAGCAGCAGCGTCACCGTGCTTGCCCCGCGCCCTGACGCGAACAGGAGTAGCGCCACGGCCAGGGCGGAGAAAAGAATCGCGGCCAGCGGCACGGCAAAGCTGCCCGCAGCCGCCAGTCCAAAATAGATGGCGATCACTGCGCCGAGCGAGGCGAAAGCCGATACGCCGAGCACGCCCGGCCCGGCGAGTGGGTTCTGGAGCAGGCCCTGCAGGCCAGCGCCAGACAGGCCAAGCGCCGCGCCGACCCCAAACGCGGCCACGGCGCGCGGCATGCGGATTTCCCAGACGATGATGCGGGCGGCTTCCGTGCCATGCCCCATCAAGGCGGACAGTGTGGCCTGAAGGCCAAGATTGGCGCTGCCGACGAGGGCCGAGAGCACGAACAGGAAAAGGCACACTAGCGCCAGGGTCAGCGAGAGATGTTTCATGGCGCGGCCTCCAGCGCGGCAGCGACATCATGCGCCTCATCAGCCACAAACCAGGCCGGGCAAGTCAGTCGGCTTTCGGTCATGGTCACCAAGTCAGCGTCCTTCAGGGCATAGGCAAGCGCCGGGTGGCGCGACACGCTCCACTGGTCGAAGGCATAGTCGTCAAACCCGAAAAAGGCCGTCAGGGCGAGACCGGGCGGCTGCATCACCAGCGTCTCCAACGGAAGCGAATACCAGCCCGTGCCGGTCGCGGCATTCTCGAGGCCTGCCCTGTGCATGATCGCATCCACCATCGTGCCCTTGCCCGCTGTCACGCCGCCGGGCGTAACATATAGCGCACTGCGGCCAGTCGGTGGCGCGGCATGCGGCATGGCGGCGACGAGTGCTTCGCCACGATCCCTTTGCCCAAGCGCGGCGGCCACCTCACGCGTCACGCGCGCAGCGCCGTCCATGTCGGACGCATAGCCGATCTGAACCGTCCGTATGCCCATCCGCTCATAGAATTTCAGTGCCCTTGCATCGCCGCCCCAACTACGGACGACAATATCCGGCTGGAGCGCAATCACGTCCTCGGCCAATGCACGCACCCGGGGCAGGCCGGTCGCCCGTTCACGCAGGAAAC
>TARA_R110000764_G_scaffold14346_6_pt1 | contig 17653 bp, 19 predicted proteins | sample TARA_R110000764 | Tara Oceans TARA_R110000764 (sample SAMEA4398111) | marine metagenome | biome: Polar Biome; feature: [SRF] surface water layer (ENVO:00010504); material: water (ENVO:00002006), including particulate matter (ENVO:01000060) such as... | depth 5 m | reverse complement strand
GCCGTATACATTACATACGGTGTTCCTGCTGAAGCAGGTTCCGCAGCAAAATTTACTACCTTAAACGTATTAGCCATTATTTATTTCCTTTATCCTAGTGCAATAGCTAGTGCTGTGGAATCGTCTATTGTTCCAAAACCTGCTGATGATAAGTATGTTTTTAAATTTGTTAATGCAACTTGCTTCATTGTACCATTGTCATTAGTAACAAATCTATCTGCATCTACAAGTGTAGTAGATACTGCAGAAGTATCACCGTCAATAATATTTATCTCTGCGGCAGTTGCTGTAATTGCAGTGCCAGCAATAGCTAAGGTAGTACCATTTACTTGCCCACCAGAACTGTAGATAACAGCTTTACTATTAACAATAGTTCCTGCAACTGCAGTGTCTAATAAATTTAATTCCGCAGGGGTAGAAGTAATAGCTGTAGTAGTTATTGCAGCCAGTACAGGAATATAACCGCCTTGGTTAATTAAGTACTGTGTGTGGTCACTTGTCGGATCAACAATAGATAGTGTAATTTCGTGAGCATCCGCAGTAGCACCCTCAAAGACAATTGCATTTTCTGCTTCCATAGTAACTGTATCTACAGTAGTCGTTGTTCCAGCAACTACTAGATTAGGTACTAACAATGTTCCTGTGCTTGGATTGTATCGTAATGCACCTGTATCGTCAAGTAATGCATTTGATTCATCATTAAATACTACAGGGAAGTTTGTATTAGAAGTGCTATCAGACACAACAGCTAGTGTAGATAATGCTGCAGTGCCACTGTAGCCTGAAGATGTAATTGCACCTAGTGAAGAACCTGCATCAGCAAAAGTAATTGTGCCACCGTCAGCATCAATAGTAACATTACTACTTGAATTTAATGTGACTGTAGTACCTGCAAGTTCAGCAGTACCATCAGCAGTTATAGTTATATTGGCTGCGGCAGCAGCAGCATCTGTAGTTACAATACTTAATGTACCATTAGTGCCAGCCGTAATTACTGCAGTGTCACTAGCCGAACCCGTCATAGTAATAGCTTTACCATCTACAGCTACATCATCCACGGCTAGAGCAGTGAGAGTACCAACAGAAGTTAAGTTAGGCAAAGCAGTGATTTCACCATTAAAGTATGTAGCAAGGTCAGTTACAGCAACTTGCTTCATTGTTCCTGCGTCATTAAGTACGACACGATCTGCATCTGCCACAGTTACACTAGAGGCAGAAGTACCACCATCTACTATATTTAACTCTGCTGCCGTAGCATCTACTGCAGCTAATTTTGTAAAGTCTGCTTGCACTAATCCAGACACACCATCAAGCAAGTTTAACTCCGTGGCGGTAGATGAAATAGCAGTAGAACCTAGTGTTAGTTGTCCTTCAGGTACAATAAGACCAGCCCCACCATTAAAGATAAGATCGTCTACTGATGTATCCCATGTTACGTTAGCTGAAGCTGTGTCACCATACAAAATTACATCGTAACCTTGGTCATTAGCACCAATAGTAAGTGTACCATCTAATTGTACTGTGCCATCAATATCTACAGAATCAAGGTTAGTTGTTCCATCAATGTCAACATTACCACTAATGTCTAGGGAAGCAGCAATGATTTCACCACTTGCGTTAATTGCACCATTAATATCAATAGTAGTAGCAGCAATTTGAATCTCAGTGTCAGCTACAATGTCAAGTTGACCATCAGCACTAGAGTTAATATAAATAGCAGTGTCACGAAACTGTACCTTTTCAGTAGTAGCAATAAGAATATCATCAGAAAACTCAAAGTAATCTTCGTCTTCTTTCCATAGCATTACGCCATCATTAGTTTCACCTTCATACGTAACAGTGACATCTAAACCTGCACCACCCGTACCAAAAGAAATACTAGTAGCAAAGAGTCCAGTAATAGCCCCGCCTTCGCCTACAGTCCCATCATGGCTATGCCCTGTGCCAGAAGCAAAAGCAGCAAGAAGTTGATCAAATTCATCATTAGTATGTGCAGAGGTAATAACATCTCCATCAACATACGTAGACTGTCTTGTATATGTATCACCCATTTATCTTCTTGCTCCTAGTTGATATTCTAATTGAAAACCTTTAAGTGAATATGACGCAGTTACTCCACCGTCTTCAACTTTTAGTGCTACAGCAAACCCTGAACCCTCTACCGACTGTCTGACTAGTGGTTGTGATGCTGCATTATTATACTGGGCAGTACCATAAGTAGAATTAACATTTCCATACAAAGCTGCAACATCTGTTGAGTCTAAGGGATAAGCAGCAGGTCTTGGCGCATCTGCAGCATCATAGTCGTAACGAACAAATAAATCTGCATCAATTATATTTTCTGGTTTATAGTTTATTATGACACGTTGCATATGCTTTCGTATGCCTGGGTCATTAAAGGTTAAGTCTGGGCTTCTATATCTACCTAATATAGTAACCCCATCAAAAGTATTTCCAGATTCCTGCCTGTATATATAACCAGTTGAGTAAGCACCATGTAGAGCAATAACATCACCGTTAGAAACAAAGTGGTCAGTACATGAAGGTCTTATACCTCGCATCTCTGAGAACTCAAACTTGTTTCCTCTTAATACACAAATAATTCCTTTTGTAGTTTTTTCACTTGTAGTACTTTTAGTAAAAAATATTCTGTACTGAGTTTTGTCAGGTATAACTAACGAGTCAAATTCGGATGCTGAAGATATATTTTCGTTAAAGATAGACTGAACATTAGAACTAATTGTACCTAGTTCAACGTCACCAATTCTTGCAGTACCAGCAATTGTACGTAGACCATCTGGCCCTAAGAATATTAAGTCACCTGCAAACTCTTGAATGGTGTCACCATTAATGCAACCAATATCCCGTGTTATGGCAGTTACAGAAAAGTTAGCACTGGATGTACCCGACAATTTAAAGATACGAGTTTCACAGAATATAAACAAGTCATCACGGAAAACTTTAAGTCCTGTAATCTCGTCATCAACTTTTATACTGCCAGCCCCATTACCACTAGTAAAGTCATCTTCATCAAAAGGGGCACTGAACACTACTTCTTGTTTAGTTGTAGCTTTACCTGAATAAAACATATGGTTTTTAAATGAAGCTACAAACTTAGAACCAACTACAGCAGCAGTACTTGCATCTGTTGCAGAGAGAGAACTGTTAAAAATAGTAGGGGCATTTGTACCGTCAACTACAATTAACTTATCTGTACCGTCAAAGTTAAATCGTTCAAATCTGTATTTACCTGCGTTAGTTCTACCTGTATCTATGGCTGTCCAACTAGACCCCGCAGGGTCAGCACTATATATTGATGTCCCTCTGGCTGCTATTACTTTAGCACCAAAGGTTGCAACCATAAGTGTTTTTTCGTCAGCATTACCAGTGTTAGGAACTATTGCAGAAACATATTTTGAGTAACCAGTAATCCTACGGTAGCCACCTTGAATATCAGGCTCAAAGTTTCTTAACTCTAGTGCTTCTCCAGGTTGCATCATAAAGGTAGACTTATTAAGAACTAGTCCACCCTCACAGTTAAATGCAATTGGTGTTACGGCTGATAGATCAGGCATATTAGTTGACCCTTAAGGTATTAACACCTCTGGAATTACCCGTGTAAGGAATATAAGTAGAACGAAGATACTGAAATTGATTGACCAAAAGAGTCTGCATATTCTTAATACCTTGCTCAAACCTAGCAAAGTTAACTCCATACTGTTGTACTTCTCCACGGTACTGATACACAAAGGAAGTAGCACCATCTATAAGCACAGGAGAAAACCTATCAGGTATAGTAGTTACATCTCCGTGAGCAGTCATTTCTGTAGGAAAACTAAAGTAATCAAACTTAACTGTATAACTCTTGTTTGGAAAAGGATATAGTAAATAATTGTTATCTAATGTTCTAACTACATACATAGGCACAGAACCTTGTGCAAACTGGGCAGCTTGTACCCCACTAGCATGGGCAGCAGCAGTAGTTCCTTCATCACCTCTAGTTAAACCTGTGAGTGTAGTGGAACTACCAACAGCAGTATAGGAAATAATCTCATCTCCAACATGTACTTTTCCTGTGGCAGATAAACCAGTAGTACTAGCTACAGTAAGAGTAGTCACAGAATCGGTATGAATTTCACTGAGAGTAGTAGTGACAATCTCATCTTCTTGAGTTATAGAAGAATTAATGTAGTCATTGTAATCTAGTATACGTAGTTTACCACCTGAGACAGCCCTGTCATTATCTTTGACTAACCTAAATGTATTATAGTCAACAGTTTTTGCAGTAGTCGGTATGCTATACCGTACTGTTCCAGCCGTTAGAACTTGTTCCTTAGTAGTGTGGTTAAAAGGGTAGTTAAATTCACGTTGATTAATATATCTGATAGCTTCGTTAATTGCATTCTTAGCTTGTGTTTGGATACCCCGTGAAGAAGTGAATGTAGTAGAAGTTAACTCTACTTCATTCAAACGTACTAAAACTTTATTAGTCAAAGTAAGAAATGATTCAGCCATTAAGTACACACTTTCATAAAAGTAAGTTTAGAGGGCAAGTTACCCTGCCCCCTAAAATATTAATTAAGCTAGAAGGTCACGATCTACTTCAGAAGCAGCTTTGTCACCTAGCAAACCAACTTGAGCAAGCAAGGCAAAAACACGAAGTTTACCTGCTGAGAAAGTTGCACCTGAACCTGCAAAGGTAAGGTCAAGAGTGTCTGCGACAGCACTAACAAGAACGCCAGCCTGAGCTACTGTTGGAGCATAAGCAAGGTCTGAAGCTCCATCAATATCAAATGCAGCAACGTATTCGTTATCATCAACTGCTGTACCAAGGATAACAGTAGCATCAGTGCCAGTGTCTTGAGTTGCACTTTCTGTAACTTGAACGCCAGCCCAGAGAATTACTGTATTAGCAGGAACAGTAAGTGCTTGAACAACGTCACCTGACGAGCAGTCAATAGCTTGTGCAGTTAAGTCGATAGTAAGTTCAACCATATAGGGTTTGCGTGAAGGATTACCTTCCCCCCGTGCTGGTTGAAGTAGACTTGTTATAGTAGCCATAAGTTAATTCTCCCCTATGCTGCGTTATATTTGGCAGTAACGATTGCTTCAGGGCGAAGAATCTTACGACCATATAGATGCATACCACGAACAATGTCAGCAAAGCTGTCAGTGTCACGATAAGTTTCAGTTTTATTGATTTGCTCAGCAGTAGCTACAGCAGAATCATGTCCAGCAACTAGAATACCGTAGTTGGCATTTTGGTTTGCTGTACCCGAAGTACCTGGACCAGTACCTACTTTTGGTAGATTGCTAGAAGAGTACAGACGGAAACCGTGGAAGTTTTTAACGGTCAAGCCATTACGTAATCCACCTGATTCACCGAAGTCGGCGTTCATAAAACGAGAATCTTCATCACGAAGAATTTCCATAAACACTGGATCGACAACGAGCCAACGACCTGCGGTATCAACTTGCTGTTGATCAAGCAAACGAGCCATACGAGCAACAAGCATTGCTGGTGAAGCTGTAGCAGTTGGAAGTGATGTAGCCCCAGGCATACGAGCAGTCAACGGAATTGAGTGATCACCTGCAGAAGCAGTAGTGATGTTACCAAACGAAGATTTAATAACCTTCATTGTAGTCAACAACTCGTCAGTGCCAGCAGTAGAAACAGCAACAGTACCATTTGTGGTAGTATTAACTGCATCTGCTTGTGCATGTAGGGAAGACTGCTTGAAACCTGACAAGTAGCCAAGGACTTCTTGGTCATGTTGGTCAGCCAAACGATAAGCAGCACGGTTAGTAGCCAAGTTCATAAAGTTCACATGGCTATGTGCTTCTTCAATGTCATCAATTTTAAAAGCAAAGTAGTTAGCTTTGTCGATGGTCAAAGAAAAATCTTCATCATCAAGGTCTTGAGCAGCAATCGTAGTGCCACGGGCGTATGCCGATACACTGATTTCAGGCTCTTTTATAATCTTAACGGTATCGCCTTGTGCAGCAATCTCGCCAAAGTAATCAGAGTTAGTAATATCGCCAACAACAGTTGCTTTGCGAAACGCAAGCTGCACCTGTTTGCTGTAAATAATTGGTGAAAAGTTACCGTTAGGTAGGTTTCCATGACCAGCAGCGGATGTAAATGCCATTTTAATTCTCCATGCATTCTACAACAGATGCAAATATAGAAGTACTTATATAGAGGCTGAGTGTCGTAGGGTGCGTTTGAAACAGTATCGGCCAACACTATTTATCACGGGCCATAACATATCAGGTTAGTCTGAAAGACCATTAATATTTGCTAATTTTAGTAGGACTTAGTATAGAGTGAGTGGGTGCATACTATATATGGGCCACTCACTTTTATTGTACCACTAGTTATACATAGTAATAACCAGTTGTCAATAGCTTTTATCTAGCATTTCCAGATATATCGTAAATAAACTTACCAGTACGAATAGATTCCATGATCTCATCGGCTTTCTTTTCGTATTCTTGAGAGGACATCTTAGCAACTTGAGATTCTCGAAAGTTACTTTTAGAATCACCCTCTTGTGGTTTACTACGATCTGCACGAGTATTAATAGAACGTGCAGCATCTTTATCTGTAGAAGGTTTCTTGGTTGTAATACCACGATCAGACTTGTAGAGATCAATTGCCCTAGCTGCTGAACGAGCATCATTATCATTATCATACAGTGCTTCTTGAATCCAACGAGGTTGCTCTTCGGCCCAAGTATGGAAGTCATCGTCTTCTCGTATCTTATCAAAGTCAGGGTGAAACTGCATTAACTCAACTTGTGCCTTATCTTTACTGGCACTAGCTTTCATTTCATCAATTTCTTTTACACGTTCTTCTAAGTCTGCAGACTGTTCTCGTGCCTTTTTGATTGCAATAGTTTCAATAATAGCTGCGACATCAGGATAATCTTTAGCCCAAGCTTCTATATCCTCATCGGACTTAGGTAATTTAATTTCACTCTTAGTGCTACTTGTTAATTGTTTTTCTAATGCAGAAATACGAGACTGTAATTCATTTTCTTTTTGTTGTGTGTGTCTACGAAGATCCCCGTACCGTTTCTTAAAAGATTTATCTTCAGGAGATACTGCTTCTATGTCTTCTTCTTTTTCTTCTGTAGATTCGGCCTTACCCTTTTCTTGTTCTTCTAGTAGTTGTTCCAGTTCTTCTTCGTCACGTTTAATGCGTTCTTCACTAGTACTTGATCGACTAGCAAAGGCTTTAGTTTTTTGTGACTGTACTTCGCCAGCCATAACAGTATCATTCATTGTAGTTCTTTCTTACTGGGGCCACCGTAGCCGTGTTGGACGGGGGATGAGTAGCCAGCCGATTTTGGATTACTGCATAGGTCTTGCAGCAAGTCCTGTTTTAGCTGGTGCAACAGGTGCAGCAGCAGAAGGTTTCATGGGTGTTTCACGAGAAGCTAAACCAGAAGGAGCCTCAGGTTTTGGTGCAGTTTCTTCTGGGGCATCTTCTAATAGTTTATCTAAAGGTAGTGCATTAATAAGTTCTGGCCCAAATATTTTAGACATTATAGCTGCCGCAGGACTGTTCATAAATTCTTTAGCTGTATTCTTTTCTTCGGGTGAAAGTTGGTCAATTCTTTGAGATACATCTTCCCCAAATTGTTGCATCATTTCTTCTTCCATATTACTTCTCCTTAGCCATTTTAATTTTACCTACCATATAGCATAAAGGCTCTAAGAAGAAACGATATAAACGTCCAATCTTATCTCTTTTACTTTTTTTCATTTCAGCACGAAGATCATTAGTACGATGTCTAGCAATGTTTTCAAGAATTGCTCTAACAAACTTATTATTTTTCTTATATGCAATGTCTACTAGAGGTAAAAACATAGTATGATAACCTACCTCATGTTCCTTAGTCAAGTTCTTTCTGGCGTAGGCTAACCAAATTAAATTACGGAATCCACCAAAGCCATATGACTCATTCATTGCAGTACATACAATTTTACTTTGGGCATCGCCACCGCCTGTAGAAGTGTCTAGTTTTTCACCTTCTGTATATACGCCACCTTTTTCTGTAACTTGTTTTTTATTAGTGCCAAAAATACCTGATGTATACATTTTTCCATCACTGCCAACAAATACAGTTTTTCCAGAAGATTTTACTTTAACTCCTCTTCCGTTATTATCCGCAAGTACTCCTCTAGTACTACCGTCTGACACACGACCTGTTATGTTAATGATTCCATCTACAGTAGTACCAGTATATTTACTATCTAAAGATTCTTGAATAGCTTTTTGATTTCCGTGAGCAGCATACAATGCTGAAGCAGCTTTTTTAACTGCAGTAACTTTGGCAGATTCTTTTTTAATTTTAGGTTTTATATACGGCGGCCTACCTCTTTGTTCGTACAGTTGTTGAAGGGTTTGTGGATCAGTGCCAAAAATATTACTTGTTATTTTACTAAACATATTTTTATTAGCATAGTAGTATTTTTGTAACTCATTTTTTTGTGTAGTTGCATCTTCAGTTTCTAAGGTTGCAACTTTTGCATATTCGTTAAGTAATGCCTTATTTAAACTTTTTGCTTTTAGCCTTCCTGCAAGAAGCATAGCAGGTCCCATACCAGGAATAGCCCCTACTGCAAACATCAAGGCTTTGTTTTTGGGGTCTGTTATACTTGCGGCAATCTTCATAACTCCTTCAGTGTCCAACGTATCCCACTTAATCTCCTTAGATTCTATGGGTGCAGCTATTGTTGTTTGTGTATTATCTTGTTTTACTGTTGGTGCAATAGGAGCTTTTAGTGCAGGTGTTGCTACTACTGGTGCAACAGAACCAGGAGAACTTACTAAAGTAGCACCAAGAGGTATAGTTGTTAACGGATTGCCTATTGCATCAAATGCTATTTCAACAGTACTACCATCCGTTAATCTATATGTTTTCTTTACTGTACCTACGGGTAACACACCATTGCTCAATACATTTGCAGCTTTAGGAGTGGTTAATTTTTTAACTGGCTGGCCTTGATACGTAAAACCACCTACGGGTGCTGCTACTGAACCTGCAAAGGGAGAAGCATTAAGTATTGGATTTGTTCCAAAAATAGGAGCTGAAGTAGTACTAATTCCTGTATTATCGGATGTTCTTGTATTCGTAGCAGGATTATAACCGCCTACTTGAAACTTACGTACATAGCCACCATCAGCAAATTCCATGCTGTTGCCTTCTTCATCTTCTACATCAAGGTCTTCCATAGAAAAAGGCATATTTTTATCTACTGTAACTTCGTCAGAGTTACCCATCTGACCCATATCTTCCATCTTAGCTAATCCACTTTTAGCTTCGTCACGCATCTTCATAAGTTTAGCTAAACCAAAATAACGAACTACATCAGCAGGAAGTACAAACTCACCCTCACTTACGTTAGCAGGAATATCATCTCGTACTTCTTCTTTTAATGAACCTACTGGAACCTCATTACCTGATACTTCATCAACAGTGCCGCCTTGATCATTAAAGCCGCCCTCTGCAAATAGTTCCATTTGATTATCCATAGTTACTGCTCCACCTTTTGCCATATCCATTAAAGAAAAACTACGTTCTTTCGCAGCTTCTTCTGCTTCTTTTATGTTATCGTGTATACTAGTAGGTTTAATTACATTATGTTCAAGCATAATATTTAATTCATCTTGGTCATATTCATAACCATTGTGTATAGTAGGAACATTAATCCATTTGCCACCATACTCAAAAGTAGTAGATTTTTCAGAAACAAACTCACCATCCGATGTTTTATATACCATTCTATCGGCTTTAGTTTTTTTACCTGTAGGTTTACCAACTAATTTTTTAGTACCATCTTTATCCATTGGCGTTTATATCATCCCTTAATCTTTTTAACTTACGTAGTACATAAACGGAACCTTGTGCCCTATGTATTACATTAGTATCATTTGATTGTTCCATAACTCTATGCTGTTCTGAAAGTAAAGCATCTAAATAATTATTGAGGTGGTCCCATTGCTGGGGGTTGTTGACTAGCCATTTGAGCTTGTTGAGGAGTTCCTTGTGCATTTCCACTAAATCCTTTTTCTTGAGGTAGTGGGGCTTGACCTACACCAATGTTACCACCACCTGCGCCAGAAGTATCCATAGCATCGGCACCCGCTGGTGCGCCACTACCACCTTGTGGTGGCGGTTGATCCTGTTGGAAAGCTTTCATAAGTTCTGCTTGGATTGCTGCCTCATCCATGTTATTGGTAACTTTATCTGCATCAAGATCAAGTGACTTAGCAATCTCACGAATAATATACTGGAATTTTGCAAAGGGTGCAAGGGCTGGACTAGAAGCAATTTGAAGAAATTGCATTAATCTTTGGCTACGTACTTCGTTAGCCATAAGACTTTCAGTACCACGAGCCTTAACTTCAAGATCACCTTTAATGGCTTTATCAAAGTCAAACTGCATATTGAACTGAAACAAGCCCTCACCTAGTGGGCGTAGTAAATAATCGTCTACGTTTTTAATAACATTCTTAATACCGCCACTGGCAGCATTCATAAGCATAGAAATACCAGAGGCTGTACGACCTACGCCAGCTACCCCTGTTTGCCCATGTGCAAAGGATGGGAATCCTGTGCTTTCGTCAGCAAGAACACGAGCCTTATCAAATAGCTGCAAGTTCTCTTGAGATACGTTTGGAAACTTAGTACCAAAGATAGCTTGACCTGGAGCACCACCTTGCCTACGGAATACTTTGCCAGGATATACTGACAGGTCTTGACCAGGAACTAGGTTAGTTTCATCAACTTCAATAAGTAAGTTACCTGACAGTACTGCATTGTCAACAGCCATACGCATGAAACCATTCATCAATGTCTGAGTGTCATCCATGTTTTCGGCAATACCTACACCAAAGAAACTGTAAGGATTAAGTTCATACGGTGCAGCCATGTAAGGAATACGAGTAGGTTTAAAAGGATTAAGTACCATACGAATAAGTGTGTTATTACAAATCCATACATTGGCTTGTAGTTCATCTGTATCTTTTATTTGGGATGGAATTTCTACCCCATTATCCAATAACATTTGTGTGTCGATTGTTCCCCAGTACTCTAGTACTTCAAATCGTTCTATACCACTTTCGGGTGCATAGTCGGATAGGTCATCTTCCCAATACTCTTTAACGTAGTTTTCACCCATAGAAATAACTTCTTCTATAACTTGGCTACGAAAGAAGGGACGTTTTTTTAAAGCACGAAGTTGCGAACGAGATAACTTGTGACGTTCAATTACATATTGTGCATCATCCATATTAGCTGCGTCTGGATCAGGATAAAAATTCCACACAGATACGTTGGATACTTGGGGTACAGTTTTAATATACGGGTTATACGAACCGTCATCTTCCCAATTAGGGTACTCTTTATCAACTGCAAATGGACCTTTCATAACACCAGTACCAAATAGTGCCATCTCAAATGCAGTACTACGTAGATGTTTATTAGCACTGGACTCTTCTAGTTGGTCATGGATTTTCTTTTGCATCTTCTTAGCTGCAACCATAGTAGGGCTAAAAGTAATTGCAGTAGGAGTTTTACCCACACCTTCTTTTAGATTCTCAACACCTTCAAGTTTTTTAGTTAGAGGACCAAGCTGCTCAGCCAAAGTTCTGGAAGTAGCACCTGCGGGAAGTTTCTTACCATCTTCTCTAAAGCCGTAAGGACTTGTTTCTTCTTCTCTGTCAGAAAGTTCTTTAGGTAATTTAGAATCAAAACTTACATCTGCTACTACGCCATCAGGCAATTCAGTAGGATCAATAGTAATCGGAAATGCATTGTTAGCAAACAGGACATCAACAATTTGACCATAGGCAGCTAGTGTCTTGGTCTTAGTTACTTTGATAAATATGCGAGACTTTTCTGCCTCTGTAAATTGTACGTCAGGACCATACAGGCCACGATAGTTACGGTATGCTCGTAGCCACCTGTCTTCATCCTGTTTACGATAGTCTTCTGCTTTACTAAACTTTCCCATTATGTATGGGATAATCTTGCTTTCATCATAATCTGCTACTGAAGAATCATCTGAATCTTCTAGGCCAGCAACCTTGTCTTCCATAAAAGTATCATCTTCATTTGCCATTTATATTACCCTTAGTACCCAAATGTTGCATCTGCTACACGCATTCCACGATGTGGTCCGTCATTAAAATCTTTATCAAATATACTAAATCTTGGTCTGGACATTATACCGTACCGTAAAGCATCATACAAGTGGTCTTCTGAAGTAGTGTCTATATCTTCAGGATTTCTCTTATCAAGAGGTAGAGCAGGTATCTGTGATATAAGATTAGTACAAGTGTTAAAGAATACTAGTCTAGCTTCTTCTGTGTATTCGTCAACCTGCAAACGTCTATGTACTTCATTCTTACCAGCAACACGAGAACCCCTGCTACGATCTGACGGGCGAAACCTGCACCCACGATGAATCATTTGTTCAGCAAGGCTAGGACCAGTATCTCCACGTTTATGCCACAAAGAACTATCTAACACACCATATTTAATGTTCCCATCCCCAGCTTCTAATTCCATAATCATGTCAGCCAAATCTGTGGCAAGTACTTTAGATACGTATAGTTCCCTGTAGACAACAAGCTGTTCGGATGGAGTAACAGCAAACCAAACCACACCAGACTTACTGCCATATCCATAGTCACAAGCCCTAAACTTAACCCAATTGTTGGGAATATCGAAAGGGTCAATAACGTGCGTCTTACGGACAAACTCTGTGAAAGCTGCACCTTCCTTGATATCCCAATCCCCATCAAGTAATTGCCTCCGTTGTTGTTCAGGTAGTGATAAAAGCATAGCTTCGTAGTCACCGTGTAGTGCTAAGTATGGATTGTCACTTAGCCTTGCAGGAATAAATCTACGTTTAAATAGGGGTCTTCCAGCTTTAGCATGACCCGTAGGATAACGTAGTGTTTGACTAGTATCAATATCGGTAGCATTAAAAGATACATTTGAAGGAGCAGGGTCAATAAACATTTTCTTAACCCAACTATGTCCCCTACCACCTGGATTAGTAGTAGCTCTCATATACACAGGTAAGTCGGGTGCAGTGGACCGTAGACGAGAACGCATGTAGTTCCATGCGAAGGGGGTGGGCCACTGCGTAAGCTCGTCAAAGCCTATCCAACTAAACGCCAGACCTTGGTAACGGAGGGCATCGTCTTCTTTATCCAGATAAGACATCCACAACCTAGCACCAGAGGGCGCAGTCCACTGCATCTTTCTCTCTGACCATTTAATTCCAGGCCAAATCTTGGGATACATCTCTTGAGACTTAACTACAAGCTCACGAAGTTCCTCAGTTGTGTGACGTAGTAGTAGTCCACTGAAGCTAGGATGTCCCATAAATCTTAGGGGGTCAGCAAGCATGGCATAAGATTTACCACCACCAGCACTACCACCATATAGTACCTCACGTTCACCTGCTGCTAGGAACTCAGTCTGTGGCCCTAGATTAGGTTTAAAGATGATGTTATGAACTTGTTCAATCTGTTCTACCGCAGTAGTGTCAATGATTGAAATAGGTTCAGGTACTGGCTGCTGTGTCTTCTTTGTTGCTACTCGCCCCGATACCTTTGGCTTCAATTTCTTTCGCCTTGGCGACCGCCTTTTGGGCATAGTTTGCCCATCTGCGTAAGCTTGCAACTTTGTTTTTTCTTCTTCGTTCATTCTTCAATCGTTTCATTAAACCCACATGGGATATGGTTCTACCCGTATGTTTAGTTAGCCAGTTAGCTACTTCTCTATACGAATATTGTTTAAGATAATTTTTAGCTACCTCAAGTTTATCCAGTTCATCGACTATCGGTAATAGTATACCTTCATCTTCAGGGTCAACTTCATATCCAAAGGGTATTGTACGTGAAATTTTGGGTATTGCAACCCATAAATTATTTTCTTTTATATCGGTAAACTGTGGGAGTTTAAATTCTCCTACTGAACTACTCCTCGTCATCATCAATAGCATAGTCTACTGGGTTCTTCATCGGCATTAACATAACGCCACCCTTAGCTTCAACCTGTAGTTTTTCAGTCTTGACTAGCCCTGTACGATCCAGCAATTCTTTAGCTGCAGACATCTTGTCACGTATACCTAGCTCTGTGGGGTCATACAGGCCCCCTACAAGGGCGTAAGCAGCTTTAGGGGCATTACGAGCCATAAAAGTTTGAGTAGCTTCTAGCACCTCTTCCTTAAGCCCGTTGACAATCTCTGTAGTACTGGATGAGTCAGCATAGCCAGCAAGTTTCTTAGCCATAACTACGTCACCATTGGCATGATCAAACAGTGCATTTAAAAATGCCTGTTGTTTATCTGTTAGTACTCTAGTCATCTTGTTTTTCCTTGCCGCAGGTACATCTCTTACCTCTTTGCAAACTTGGCAGCTTGCTCAAAAGTTTCTTTATTACGTCTTGTCCAGCCCTTGCCAAACGTAGGAAAGGTGCTAAGATTTTCGTAAAAGTGTTGCCTAGAATCATACATTTTCTCCACAATAATTTCGGGTTCTATATCACCAACGGCACGTAAAGTGTAAAAACCAACGCCACCATCAGCAGTAACACCAACAATGCGTTGTAGAGCCTTAACTGCCCTACTTGGTCCAGAATTAACTCCCCAATCAAAGACTGACCAATCAACGCCTGAAGGAAGATCATCACAACGTGCTTTATCCCAGTAGTTAGACTTGTATATGGGGCCAACATCTTTGGGTGTTAGTGCTCTCATTTCAGCTTCGGTGCTTTCACGGCCAATGTATGAATCATACACAGCCTTAGTCACACCGAGATTAGTCATACCACCAGGATCTTTGGCATGATTTACATATCCCCCCTCGTGAGACAGTAACATAGCTAAACATTCATCAAAGTTATTTTTCATTTAGACAACCCTTTAGTTTTTTCAAAAGTACGTAGTCCCGAAATTCCTAGCATACCCATTAATATAGGCATAAGAGTACTCATATCAAATTTTGGTAGGGGTGGCAGTTCTACCCCAGATATAATGAGAATGAATACCATAATAGGCTGTAGTATAAAATGGTAAGCAAAAGCAATGCCACATACCCAGCCAATTCCTGGCCTCCAACCGCCCTTAAACAACGATCCACTAGCAGCTTCAGCCTTATTAACTTCCAATTGCCCAAGGGCTATCTCCTGTGCATGATTATCTGCCATAGTGGCAATGTCATGGGCTAGTTTAGCAGCCTGATCTTTATCTGGGATGACTTTATCTAATAGTCCAGCTACTGGACCTATAAGAGAAGTTAGTATACTCATGTTTTAAGCCCTATACTTTTTAGTCTTGTTAGCTATAGCTTTCGGCTGAGCCACAAATTGTTTCCCCGCCACCGTCCCTTTACGTTTAGCAGCCGAAGTTTGGGCGTATTGACTGCTAGATAAAGCTTTAATTGCTTTTTTAGGCAGATAACGTTCACCCGTTGCACTCGATCCTCGTACACTAGGTTTTCCACTCTTAGTCCCCCATTTTTCTTTAGTCCAACTAGTCAAAGACTTTTGGGCTGGGGTCTTAGTACCAGTATACGTACCACCTTTTGCTTTGTATATCTTACCTGCCTGTTGCATGGCTCTAGCAGAGTGACCACCCATCTTACGGGTAGCCTCTGCTTTTGCCTTAGCCCATAACTTAGGGTTGGTACGACCCATTTACCTGTCTCCCAAATGCAATGTGAGGTATATCACCCCGTTTAATGCCAATATCTCTTAGTTGATAGTCTGTCATACTAGATAGCTGATCTAATATTTTGTGTGAAGCATGGAATTTTTTTAATCCCTTTGCATATTTTTTTGGTGATGTAGTAATATTTAACCATAGTTTCTTAAGCATTTATTTTCTCCTTATGCTGGCGTACCACATACAGTGGTCATAAGAAGAGTTATATCATAGTTAGTTGTATCACACTATTGCTAAGATAGCAACCCCGTTATGTGTTTTAAACGGGGCTGCTGTTATTAAGTTAAACTATGCCGTAGAGATTAATCAAGGAGTAATCTGTAGTTACGTTAACGATCATAACTGTACCAACCACTTGAATGACATCACCAGCAGCAGGACCAACAGCACCAGCAGCACCAAGAGGTACAGCATGATTACCTACAACAAGAGTACCTGAAGTAAGTACAGCCTGTGGTCCAGATACAGCCATCCAACCATAGTGAGAAGCAGCCATATCAGAAACTGTTACACCCATTGTTGCGCCTGTAGTTGTAGCAGCTTGAACAATCAAAGCACTAAGAGGATCAGCAACAATTGTTACTAATGTGTTTGAGGAAGCTACGATAGCTGTAACTAAAGGATCATAACAAGTAATAATAATAGATGCATCATCTGAATGATCGTGTGCTGGATTAGAACGAATCCGTAGCATTTGACCTTCACCTGCACCATCATTTACATACAGATAACCACCTGCATATTGGTTAAGTGTAATGTCAGTAGCACTAGTCTCAACTGATATTGCAGTTTCACCTGCAGCTACGTTAGCTGTAGGAGCCATATTGAAGTGACCTGCAATAGATGCAGCATGAGTTACACACTTACCTGCTGTTACTGCAACAGCAGCCATCTTACTGTAACGATATGTTGTGTTACCATACAAAAGTTTACTTCCTAACGGAAACAATTGAGAAGCACCTGAAACAAACGGGTCTACTGTCCCATATGAACTGCCGCCTTTACCTACGATAAAGTCAGAAGCAGCATAACCCGCAGCTTCAACATACTGTAGATGCCCACCAGCACTGGCTAGTAGTCCATTACCAGTAATATTTAATCCGTCTTGAAATGTCACAGTAGATTCATACTGCTCAATACCTTGTGTAATAGTTGTAGTAGTCATTTAATTTCTCCTATAAATGTTTTAAGAGAGTACTAGCCGCATTACGGAGTCTGTACCCGTTTGTCTTACATAATTGAAATATTGTATATTTCCTATTGCTTTTGGCACGATTAAATTATGTAATCCTGCGAGTAATATTAGGTCATTGGCAGTGCTGGAAGCAGCAGTTGACGATGCACTAAAGTTAATATAGATTGGTTGGGTTATGTGAATACTGATCATCTTAGCATTAGTTACGTTGTAAGATAAGTTAGTACTACTAACCGTAATTGCAGCTACTGTCGTCCAGAAGAGGTTTTCTCCTGACAGACCTGCATTTAAGATGTCAGCCATTGTGCTTTACCCCTACTTCTTTTTGCTAACCATGCCACCATAAGAGGCATTCATTGTCTTAGGTTTATTAGGTACTTTCTTAGTTTTAGGAATTGCTTTTACAAGCAACTCACGAAAAGGTATACCTAATCTTTTAGATTCTGCTTTTAAGGCCTTGAGCCATGCTGCGTCTGCCATTTTAATATCTTTCTATTTGTTTAATTTCTTACGCACTGCTGCAGGTAGATTTTTATAGTGGTACAAGTTTTTACTCGTAGCAGTATGTGTCTTACCTGTTTGCAATGAACCATTGGGCATTTTATGCTGTGACCCCTTCCATTCTTTTCCGTCTTTAGTGTAGTGACCACCCTTAGGTGTTGTGAAGCTCCTAAGTTTAGTTGAAGTTTTAATCATGGTGTTTAC